>Ga0209979_1000323_pt1 | contig 68148 bp, 56 predicted proteins | sample AnhtaG_FD_183114 | JGI IMG/M metagenome (GOLD analysis project Ga0209979, IMG submission 183114) | Deep subsurface microbial communities from Anholt, Denmark to uncover new lineages of life (NeLLi) - Anholt_01485 metaG (SPAdes) (version 2) | ecosystem: Environmental > Aquatic > Marine > Oceanic...
GCCAAAGCCACGGTCTGTCATTAGTCGTCTAATTGTGCCCTTAGGCATGTTGTGCACCCCCTTTGCTCTCTCCAAATTCGCCTCGCTAAGTTTAGCACAAATCCCTGCTGACATTATACCACGCCAAACCCAGCTTGGATGCGGGTTCAGGGTTGGCGGATATTACACAGGAAGCATGGAGTTTGAGGATAGGCTTAGGGTTTAGGAGGCGATAGTGTAGAGGGGGTTCTGAATTTTACCTGGACCGATTTCTGGGGGGCGGGTCACCTGAGACGGCAATAGCAGTCATGTTTCCCTCCAACTCACGGTATACTGTATGTCTCTCACATCGGGACGTGGTTCCTCCACCTCCCATATTCCAGTGATACCGGTTTCCTTGGCGGCAAGCTCGAAGTGGCACATAGCGATTCCCATGTCGATACGCTGAAGATCTACGCCTCTGAAAATCCTATCATAGCCCCTGGTCCGCTTGAGACAAAAGTGAAAAGTACCGTGGTCTTTCTGCCGGATGATTCGCCAGGGCTGGTTGTTTGAAGCAGAAGGCCCAAGCCTCACGCATTCAAGCGGGGTGATGTATTTGCCTGAAGCGTCCTTCGAAAGAGGTATGTTCGTATTCACATCAAAGAACAATTCCTCCCATGGCTTTCTCCTGTCGGACTTGGCGAAGCGCCTGATGGCCATCTCCTTGACCGTCCTTTTCTTGCGTGCATACCCAATCGGGCTAATCGCCGGGACAATTTCATCATCGGAGACGCTTATCCTCTTTGCGAAACTCGCTCTCTTGAATGTGCCGCCCAACCAGCACGTTCCCAGGCCGAGACTCGTCGCTGCAAGTATCACCTTCTCAAAGCAATACCCGACATCCTCCATTGCTCCATGATCCCTCTTGGCAGCGCTAACGATGTACATCTTTGCGCCTGTGATGAAACCGTAGGTTCCAAGTTTCTTGATCTCGCTCCTCTCGATTTCCGAGAAATCGATGAGATCAAATCTCACTCTGTTACCGAATGGTCCTTTGTGGTTTGTGTGAAGCAGGCTGATTATCCTCTGCTTCTTCTCCTCTTCAATCGCCTGGTCTGCATATGTTCTTACGGATACTCGGCTTTTGATTGCCTCGATCACCCACTCCATATCCTTCCTAGCTATGTTCAAGAACAAGTCTGCCATCGTGATCCGCGCCTCACCTGCCCCCAAGCATTGTATCACTTGTTGAGTTAGCGTTCCCGCCATTGGAGATGGCTGGATGGCCTGGGAACTGGAGGTCGATACCCGAGACGACTGTGTGGCTGTACTACCCGCAGTCCAGCTTGGATGCAGGCTCGGGGTTGGTGGATACGGCGCTGGGAGCATAGAGTTTGAGGATAGCCTCAGGGTTTATACGTCCATAGTGCAGGGCAACTCTTGTTAAAGACTGACAATAAGAGTCTCTGGAGATGGTGCAGAGACATACCCGGTCGGTGACCCTCAACGACAGAATCCTTTAGTACGGATAAAGTTCTCCTCTCCCTCCTCGACGCTGATGTCTTAGCAAAGTTAGCTGTTCTTGCTGGACGTGAGCGATGAATTTGTGTACCCCGCCTGTATTTCCCATGAAGTTAATTGGAGGTGATAGACGATATGCTAAAAGGTAAGAGAAAGAAACCACCTTCCAGAGTCAAATATGAGCAGAAGCACCCGACAGTGAGCTGGCGGATTTCCAAAGAGCTTTATGACAGGCTGCAGGCAGTCAAGGAGGCAGAGGGCAAGAGTACCACCGATGTATTGAAAGTGGGAGTGGGCCTTCTTGAGGTCAAAGTGAGTGAAGAAAAAGAAGCGAGAGAGGAAGGGTATCACGAGGGCTATGGTAAAGGCTATGAAGACGCCGTAGCTCTTTACAAGGTGACCTTTCCATGTAGCATTTGCCGGAAGACGATCGGGGTGACAGACAAGACCACTAAAGAAGCCATCAGAAGCTACATGATGCAGAGGGAGTGGGGCCATGCGGAGTGCATTAACCGGAGGCGCTAGTTCTAGTTTGAAAGTTTGGACGGTCGAGGACATGACTGATGACCAAAGCTTATTTAGAAGCAAGCGAGATCCAAGACTTGGGGAATGTGGCAACTAATCTACGAGACAAACTGCTAATTAGACTATTGTTTCACCTCGGCTGTCGAGTTTCAGAAGCACTGTCATTAAAGGTTGAGGACATCGACTTCACCCAAGGCACTGTCACCATCCAGCATCTCAAGGCGCGTATCAAACTTGGCTGCCCTCAGTGCAGTGCCGGACTAGGAAAGAGCCACAGCTTCTGCCCAAAGTGCGGCGCAAAGGTAGCGAAGGCAATGGCCAAGGAGCAAGAGCACCGTAGGATAAGGACGCTACCTCTGGATAGAAAAACCTTAGAACTGTTGAAGGATTACGTTAGGCGGGGTGGCCCGGTAGGACAAAAGGGGAAGGAGCTTATCTTTGGCATCAATCGACACAGAGCCTGGCAGATCGTTAATGAATGTGCCGATAGGGCAGGCCTGTCTAAGCTAGTCAACCCTGAAACTGGAAAGGTACACAATGTCAGCCCTCACAGGCTGAGGGATGCCTTCGCTGTTCACGCTGTAAAGGTCGACGACTCCGGCGATGGGTTGAGGCTGCTTCAGGAGCACCTGGGACATAGCAGTTTCAATACCACGGCGAAGTACCGCAAAGTCGCAGGACAGGAACTGAAGGAATGGTACCACAAGCTGTGGGAGAAAGCGGTGAAGCCTCATGGAGCTTAGACCTAGTAGAGGAGGTTTCCTCAGACCTTTTGGCTGTGGCTGGTTCATCAGAGAGTTTCTCTCGGGGAAAGGGCCGGAGGGTGCTCCCATTATTGACTCTGGTGTAGGAGCTCCGCAGGCAGATATCCACCGCGCCTATAAGGAAGCTCTTCACAGAAAGTATGCCGAGGACTGGGCGTATGATGATGCGCTGGCTGAGATCAAGGCCAAAGAGAAGAAGCTGAAAAGGAGATTATCAGGGGACGAGGAGGCAGAGATCTTCGCACGCACAGAGGAGCGTTATCTAGCTCGCATTCCCTATAAGCTAACCTGCTGCCGCTTTCATTCCTTCGTGGTGTATTTCTCAAACCTTCAGCGCTTGGGCTGGGTGGAGTCCACTGGAAAAGAGGAGTCCTCGACGTTCCAGCAGCACTATCCGCCGGGGCCACCCCGGAAGTACTTCCGTCTCACCAAGGCAGGGCGTGAAGCCCCTGACGAGGCCTGGTCCAATCCTCTGTTCTGGCTCTACCGAGACCGGTGGAGCCGAGAGTACCTTAGGGAACTAAGGGGAAAGCACAAGTATATCAAGGCTAAGAGACGGTAGCGACTACAGACGACCTCCCTTCACTCCCTGGGGAGATAGCCTCCTTCTTTTGCCCCCATTACTGAGGGGGCTTTCTTTTTGTTTTTTTATAAAAGCCGTTCTCTGAAGAGGGGAGATTATGAAGGTTCATTTACTTCTTAAACAAAGGGACATTTTGTGCAACGATGAAGCTGGCAAACAAAAGCACCTTAACAATTGAATAAGCCGAAGCTGAACGCCTGCCTTCGGAAAGGGGGTAAAGGTGATAACGGGATTCTGTAGCAAGTGTCACAAGGTGTGGACACTAGAAACGAAACAGGGCCAGTGCCAGTGGTGTCGAAGCGTCGCTGCCTGCGTCACCGTCAAAGCACAAGCCCTGCGTTCTATCAAGTCTAGCCGAAGGCGAAAGGCAAAACAAGCCCAGGACAACGGCAACGGCTATCACGAGCTAGAGGGTGAATGGCTCACCTATTATGAGGTAGCCTCACGCTTCACTCGCAAGGTGAAGGGACAGGACAGGCAAGACCTGCTACATGACATCATCCTCACCCTGGCCCTGGCCGTCAAGAACAATGGTCACAACCCCGTCACGGAAGCTAGCATGTATCGGATCGCCAGCCATAGCGTAGCCAACTACTGGCGGTCGCAGTACAAGCATACGAACGGCCTGGACTGTGGAAGCTGTAGCCAGGCACAAAGGGCGAAATGCCGAAAGGACTGGCTCTATCCTCAGTGTCCCAAGGCTATGAGGTTGGAGAGCCTATCAAGGCCAGTCGTGGACAGCGACGGCAATATGACCGAGCTGGGAGAGCTGATAGCCGATGATAGGGCGATTGACCTTGACGCCTGGCTAGATACTAAGACATTCCTTCGAGGCTGTCCCGAAAGGCTGATAGACATAGCCTGTAGGCTACGGGAAGGGCAAGCCCTCACGAATAGGGAGCGTCAATACCTGTGGTATTGGCGACAACGGGAACAAACAAGACTGGTGCTATCCTAACGATTCACCCCCAAATCCCGATATATATAGTGGAAGCACCGTTTAGGCTAGCGGGTGGCAGCTAGACGGTAGCTTACTAATGAGGCGTCAGGTAGCCTTGCCCACTACCTGGACAGCCTGAAAGGGGTGAAACCACGGAACAACTTAATATCGAGGGCAAGCGTTCAGGCGAAGGCTTCGTAGCTCACAAGGCCGTCCTGGTAGGCGCATTATCGAGGGCGTTAGCCGATAGGATAACGCTTCTCGACCTTACCATCGGGCGCAGAGGCTTACTCGGATACCTGAAGGCTTTGGGGGGTAGTAACATCGTTAAGGTGATCCCCTCAAACGGTGATGCCAGCGGGGCGCGGGTCACCGACAGAAGGCTCAAGGTTATCTGCGGAAGCAACACAAGCTACATAGCCGATGGCGCATGGCTTAAGGACAAAACCCCTATGACCTTCGGGGAAGTGAGGGTTAGTCCGAGCAACACCGTTAAGCCGAATATCGGCGCGGTAGAGCTAGCCGAAGCGTTGTCCAGGGTGTTACCCTTCACTGCTAAGGACGAGCAAAGGCCAGTCTTCCAATGCGTCAGGTTTGAGGCGAAGGAAGGCAAGCTGTCCCTTGTTTCAAGCGACGGCTTTCGACTGGCCATGGTCACCCTGGACTATGACGAGGTAGAGGCAAACGCCCTTATCGGTGGCGATGACCTGAGAGGTATCATCAACGCGGTCAAGCGGGCGAAGCGGGCCAGGATTAGCTTTCAAGGCAACGGGAAAACGGATATGATCCTGGACACTGAGCTAATCCGCTATAAGTGGCTGGCCAGGGATGGGACTTATCCCGACTATCGCCAGCACATTCCGACCGAGAGCAAATGCCGTGCTCACTTCGACACCGTTGAAGGGCTGAGAGCCGTAGCTTCACTAAAGGCACTGGTCAACGCTAAAGCTCCTGCCATTGATCTTAGCATCGGCGATGGTAAGATCGTAATGGCCGATGCCGATGGCAACGGCCAGGCCGAAGTTGTGGCCGATACCGATGGCGAAGCGGTCAAGGTAAGGCTAGCGGGTGACTATCTCACCAGCGCGCTTAGAGCCTGCGGGGGGATGGTAGACATCAGCCTCAAGGATGGTGCTTCACCAGTCCTGTTTTCCACTAACGGCTATCAGCTTGTGGTAATGCCGATGATGATTACGCAAGCCAAAGCGGTGGCCGAGGCCGAAGCGGTCGCGGCCGAAGCGGAAGCCAGGGTGGAAGGCGAAACCGAGAAGCCGACCGAGACTGTAGCCGATAAGCCCAACGAGAGCACCGAGCCTGTAGTCGAGAAGCCGAAGCGCAAGCGCAAGGCCAAAGAGCCTGTAGCCGTAGCATAGAACGCTTGAACTCAACCAGACAGCCACGCAAGGAAGCGGGGGAGTACCCCGCTTTTTTGCTTTTTTAGGGGGTATCTCTGCCCTAGCGGGGCGGGGATACCCCCTAATTTTTGCCACAAAGGAGGTGAACTCATGCCTATCAAGTGGAGTGCCGTCAAGGTGACTGAGGCGATCGACAGGCTAGAGAAACTTGTTGACCTGGCCAGCGGGCCTCTGGAGGAGGCCAGGGAAGTGACCCAGGAGGCCCGCGGGATACCTAACCTGCCTCAGTATGTTGACGACCGCCTCTGTCGCATCCTTGACCGCATAGGACGCATGAACGAGATCACCAAAGCCATCGGATCTGTCCGGGAGTCCATCCCCGGTGAAGCGCTAACGGCAGAGAAGGCCAGGCTAAAGACTGGCAGCCAGCAAAGCCTTCTATAAAACTGCCGGCTCCGAAGGGGGTAGTTTTGCCCAAAATCAGACTAGAGAGGAGGTGACACCGTGACAACCCAACTCGGCCTCTTTGAAAAGGCCGAGGTCAAAGTGGAGAAGCCGAAGCCGCCAACCACGGTCAGGCTGGGCGCTAGGGTGGCTCAAATCCCGCTCTGGAAGAGGCGGAGAGAAGCCCTGGCAGCCCTACACGCTGTCCTGGACGAGTTAGAGGGGAAGGATATCTATGTCGGGACCTATGGTGGATCGGGTAGCCATTTCTGGCTCCGCCACCTCAAGCTCGGAAGGCTGAGAGTGGAGAAGCTCGTAGGGGGTAACGACCTGCCATCGGTTGTTGTCCTCTGGGGAAACAGGGAGGCTAGTGTCAGGATCTTCACTGACCAGGTGGTGAATCTCCGCCAGCAGGAATACCAGGGCTATACCCTATGGCTCCTGGACTTCTGGAACGGCTTTGGCCAGCATCCGCTTGACCCATACCGGCCTAAGGGCTACGTCAGCCTGGAGATTGTCAGATTTAAGGACTAAGGTCTTCTGCCCCTGGTCCTGGGAAAGGAGGTAATGTTGTGTCTGAAAAAGGAAAATTGAATAAAGATGACTGGGTAGAGGCTATGGTGGAGGTCTTCACCGCTCCCCTGATCGTCTACCCGAGCGGCTGGGCAGACACGCTTCCCGACTGGATAAAGCCGGAAGTCACGTTGCAGAGGCTCGCCAGGCTGATGAAGGGTGATGACGGCCTGGCTACCGATGTCGAGGCCCTGGCCTATATGTACCCGCGTGCCCTGGAGGCTCCCCTGGATCACGACTGGACCCAGATATACCTCTACTTGGGGACAAAGGTCATGGGATCCAGGTTAACCAGTAAGGAGGTAGGGATACCCACCGATATCAAGGTGGAGCAGCTAAGCCCGGACCAGGAGAGGGAACTGATCGGGCTGAAGAGATGGATCAGGGAGAGGCAAAGGAAAGCCGTGGCAGAGAAACGGAGAGCAGAGAAGAAGGCGGCAGAGGCGGCAAGGCAAGAAAGCTACGGCATGCAGACGTCTCTCTTCGAGGCGCTTCAGGTGTAGACTAACGCGGCTTGCACTCTAACTGATGCGCCGGAGGGGGCAGACAATGTTACGGTCTGTCCCCTCCTTTTTTTGCCCATGACTTTGCTCTTCTGTGAGCTTACTTACCCGGCATACGGAGTCGGAGGCTTAACAAAAACTGAGATTGTTATTGTAGTGCCTCGGTGGAAACAATGACTTTCATGAAGAGCCAAACATTCCAGGCTTTTGTCACCCTCGTACATTCCGACCAATTGCTGCATCTCAGGTGACAAATTGAGCGACTGTTAAGCGGTCTGGCTGTATGGAGATGTGCGAAGCTTGAACCATCGAGATCCCGGGTGTCGCGACAGTCTAGTGTGTGCACTGCTAGAGTGCCACTTGTTCTGGTACGATAATGGAAACGACTGTCTTGGAGGTTACGCCACCAAAGCCGTAGGACTCAATGCACCAAGGTCCGTCTTTCTTGCCCCTGCGAAACAAGTCAGGGGTACTAATAGTAGCCTTCTTGAGCACTCTAGGATTTGTGCTAGCTGCACATGGGTCGGACACCCGTGAAAGCAGCCCATCCCAATTGATAGTGCGGTATTTGTAGTCTCTATGCTTGTAAATCACTTTCCTTCTCAGGAAGATCGGCTGTCCTTCACTAGCAACCATAACGATTAAGATGCAGTGCCACAGATTCAACCTCGCGATGCGTCTAGCTAACGCCTCTATGGAAACCTGGAATATCTTGAGTAGCTGCTGGAAACTCATCAAAGAAGGGGGGAGATCACCACCGATTCTTGTTATCTCCAAACTCGGCATAAGCATTTCTTCCGCGAATTGGTAACAGAGGTCTTCCTCTGCCCAATACGACGACATGGACTCATAAGGCCGCCAAGGTCTTGCACCGGATAGGTCGTAGAAAAAGGTGTGACCAATCTCATGTGCACAAGCGAAGTTTTGTCGTACTAGAGGTCTCTGGGAGTTCAGTTTGAGAATGAAGCCACCCTCAACAGTTACTAGCATACCATCGCGTGAAAGCTTGACCATTTCGATGCGTTTGACACTGGCTGGAATTGCTTTTTGGGGATCAAAAGGGGGCTTGATCTGGCCGCTTGCAGCCAAGAGCTTACCAGCCTGCTCAAGAAGATACTCCTTTGGTGACAGAGGGGCAACAAGGCTAGATAGCCACGCTATAGCCGGGTCATTCTGCTTGGGCATCGCTTACCACCAATAGAGACCCCGTCCCTATCATCTTTCACGGATGTCTCTCAAATCTCGCTCCAAGTCATCATAAGACGGAGGAGTTTCTGTCGCTCTTTCCTTGTATATGCTTCTAACTTCGATCAGTTGATTCTTCTCTGGAATCGTGACCTGTAGATCCGGCCGGGTTTCTGCCCATTTCTCTATATATCTTTCGAGTGGTGGCTTGCCCACCTTAGCAAATTCTTCCATGCAGTTGCGAAGGTTGAATGCATGGTCACAGTCGCTAGCTAGGTTGTGCATCATCTCGCGCTCGCCCTTTAGTCCCCGTTCAAGAAAAACGTATAACTTCCAGAGCTCCTCATGTGCATTGTTAATGCTTCTAGCTTCCAAGGCGAGCTTCTCACCAGGAATTGCCACTAAAGGCATTATTTGACCGTCGCGCCATAAGCAGAGCGTTTCGATCTCTTTTAGATTCATCTTTTCAGTTGGGCAGTATATGATAACGCTCCCCTCAGGCAATCCGTTCCATTTCTCGAGTGTTCGTTCTAACTCATGCCGTTCGCCATGATTATCCCTGAATCTCTGTATTATTGTGAGTTTCTTGTCCGAAGTCGTGTCCTCAGCGCTTGGTGCACTATATGTCAGCATATACACTGGCTTGTAGAGAGCCCTAGAACTTAATTTATCGACCAGTTTGACCGCTATGGGAACACCACTATCCCGCAACTTGATCAGCAACTCATCATCCCCAAACTTCATTTTGCAAAGCGTTGTCTCATCGAAGTCGGAAGGTTTGGCGATCAGCGCGGCTTGCACAGCTTCTATGATCATCGCGCTAGCTATCACTTTGGCATGATGGTAATAGACCTTTTCCGCTAAAGAATAGCGGAGACGAAGCAAGTGCATCACTTCTGATATGACATCCCGACGAACTCTGTTTTGTTTCAGAAGGGACAATACCAACCTGTTATTGTAGATCTCTTCCTTTCTGCTCGGATTACTATAGGAGGCAATCAGCAGGTTCCTGAGAAAACGCGGATCAAAAGTCTCCTTCAAGCCGGCGTACGTCGTGTCCCTCGCCAGGTAGTCAATCAGGTCTGCGCACACGGTATTACCAACGATGTCAATGACGTAGGGATGTTCGAGTTCGCTAGCTTGGTCGCGGGGCGTTGCCAGATACCTAAGAACCTCTTTTCGGAAGTCCTCGCCGAGAATTTGCCCGATCTCTGATGAAGAGCCAAGAAATAGCTCCCACCTGGGATTCTCGTCTAGCTTGTCGTGCCTTGGGTAAAGGAATCCGTCGTCCTCAAGAATATGGCCAAAGGGAACGTGTGTGATGTCATGCAGTAATGCACACATGCGTACTAGCTTTAAGACGTCGTCCTCTATCTTCAATTGGGTGTCTGGGTTGCTGTTGACGGCGTTTATCATCACCTGAGCAGCAGCCAACGTTCCGAGTGAATGTTCAAACCGAGTGTGTGTCGCCCCTGGAAAAACAAAACTGGCGGTGCCAAGCTGTTTGATATGTCTCAGTCGCTGAAAATCCTGGGTATCAATAACACGGACTTCGAGTGGTGTTAGCTCGATGTCCATCTGTATCGGGTCTCTGACTGTCTTCCCACGTATTGCTTTAATCGGTGATGTCATATGTACACTCCCGCTTTGATCTTTGCTCGAGCGGCTCGATTCCGCGCTTCCCGAAGGGGGCTCAACAACTCCAAGTGTAGACTGGGTGTCCGGATACAACAGCTTCTTAATTCTATCCCGATTGGCGGGGGAAGGGTCATAGTGGCTCTTGCCTCTGGTAAACCACGATTGAACAGTCTTATGGGGAACATTGAGTCTCGAAGCCAGCTCTTTCTGAGAGAGGTGGTTTCTCTTTGCGTATTCTCTAAGTTCATCGAGCAAGGTATTCAAAATCTTCTCCCACTAGCAAGACCACAGGCCACTTGCCGTACAGATTGCCTAACGGTCCTGTGACGATTATAACAGGTGCTTGAATTCGATGGAAGTGGCCGAGCAGCCTGAGGGCGTCTATGTAGGGGGCCTGGGAATCAACTTAACGCTATCTTGTTGTATAAGGGCTACGTGGTCCAGGTTTTGGTGGCCAGACGCAGTTCCACCGATTTACCCAGTTTAGGAGTCTTTGCAGTATAATGGTGTCAATACTGGCAGATGGCAGGGCAATTGTGACAGCAGCTGCCAACCTGCGTAATCAATTGGCCTGGCTGGAGGTGGACCCCAGTCGGGATGCAATGGTGAGAAGGTTTGATAATGAGCTTACTAGTTACACCTCAAGGAGTGTATAGGCTATATCAGTTTGACACCGAGAAGGAATTCGAGGAACGCGTAGTCGCGCAAGTTGAAACGATATTTGGTAAGCGGTGTGTCTATCTTGATTGTAAACGAAGGATTGGAAAGCCTGGAGGCAAGAGAGGTATTCCAGATGCATACCTCCTTGACTTCAGCAGTAGCCGTGGACCAAAGCTGTTCATAGTTGAAACCGAGATAGCTTCTCACGACCTATTCCAGCACATAGGTGTGCAGATCCTGCAATTTGCCCATTCGTTTGCCAGCGCGCCTCGACAAGTAAAACAGTTGCTTTTTGAAGAGATTTCCAAAGATGCGAAGGTCTACAACGCCTGCGAACGCTATGCACAAGAGTACGGCCTGCGCAATGTCGACAATATGCTGGACCATCTGGTTAACGATACCTTTCGTGCAGTGATAGTCATAGATGAGGCTACGGATGAACTGTACAAGGTAGTGAAGAATTTCAGATTTCCCGTTGAGGTCATTGAGGTTGAAACATACCAAGGAGAGGGGGGAGACTATACCTACCGCTTCACCCCTCTATTCCAGGACGTGACTGATATAAAGCGGTCTATCGAAGAGCGAGAGCAGAGGCCCGTGGATATTGCGGAATTTGATACCATTGTGGTGCCAGCACGAGAAGATGGCTTCCAGGAAACGTTCTTGGGAGAAAACCGGTGGTATGCAATTCGTATACACGGAAGCATGATTCCACAAATTAAATATATTGCAGCATATCGGGTAGCTCCAGTTTCGGCGATTACTCACTGGGCGTTGGTCAAGAACATCGAGCCGTGGGAGGATACTGGCAAGTTCGTTGTCAATTTCGCTGAAGCACCCAAGGAAATAGGTCCTATACCTTTAGTTCCGAAGAGTAAGGTAAAAGCATTGCAGAATGCTAGATATACCTCCTTTGACAGATTGCGGGCGGCCAAGTCGCTGGATGAAGTTTTCTGACAAATACCACACTCAGTTGTTGATACACAGCTTTATTCGCAGACAACAAATCAGCTAATTGTTACCTCAACCAAACGATCTCGATGAATAGTAGCTGCTTATCGCTGCCTTAAGCCCGTACTAGCCCTCGAAAACAGGCCCAGATCTCCCTTTGATGTAGCGCTCAAGCTCACCCAGCAGGTTGTTCTCAGCAACATCCAGATAGAAGTTGTCACGGTCGACGTTCTTTTTGATCCAGCGTCCGACCTCAGCAGCATCGACTTCCGTAATGCCCAAGTAAGGCCAAAGAATGGTTGAGTTAACGAGTGCGGTGGCAAGGGTGCTAGGTGCCCTGCTCGGGTCGTAGTGCTGAGACTGAAAGCGGGCGCTACTATTGGGGCCAGCCTTTCCCAACTTTAGCACGCGATGTGCGCCTGCAGGACAGCATTTTCCATAGGGCGCGGAAAGGGAGAAGACGTAGACAGCGCACTTGCCGCGCGGCAGTGCATGCGGTTCGTGAGGTGCAGGTTGCACTTCGTGTGTGATAGTGCGACGTTCACACGGTAAGCTGGCGCGCTGCGCCGCCTTGACGAAATCGTCCAGCAGCTTCTCAGGGTTATCTATCACAGCAGCGCCTCCTAGTGCCTTAGCATAACCTACCACGGTTTATGATTCAAGACAGCCAACAAGTACAACCGAGCTGGAGTTGCTTCGCTCTGGCGCAGTATAACCCGGCCGTGACAAATCGAGTGATTGTTAACAAAACCGAGGATTGTTGGCTCAGCGGTCACTTGGTCAACCGTGCTTAGCGCGCTGCCTAGTCTCTTCCTAACCTCATGCCGGAAACCGCTCTGGTCCCACCAGTGGAACCGCTTTCCCCAGTCGAAACCGCCTCAAGGCCATGCAGACATTGCTTGTACGGCAGCTGGAACGGTCTTTCACAAGACCCCTTGTGCATTGGCCCTGGGTGATTTATAATTTGTTAAATACACAAAAGGTTTGGCCGATGGCCTCTCCACAGAATGTAGCAGCTTGGATTCGATCCCTAAGAAGCGGGCTGGGGCTGACGCAGACCGAGCTCGCGGAGCGGCTCGGAGTCACCTTCGTTACAGTAAGCAGATGGGAGAGTGGCCAATCACGCCCCAACCGTTTGGCCATGAAGGCTCTTACCAACCTTGCTGAAGCCACCTATGACCAACGATCTCCAGTTGCAACTGCCGACCAACCGGGCATCAGCGACAAGTGGGCAACATACGCGACCGCACCGGCGATTTCTGCTATGGACTTCCGCGCCGAAAGTGAAACGGTGCGGCTTTTTGTTGAAGGCGAGCGTTTGCGCTACGGGCATCTTTTCAGTGCCACCTTCGGTGTTGAGATTGCACAAATCGACCCTGTTCCACACCAGATAATCGCCGTCTACCAGAATATGCTGCCACAGCCGAGGCTGCGCTTTCTCCTAGCTGATGATGCCGGTGCCGGCAAGACGATCATGACCGGGCTTTACATCCGCGAAATGCTGAATCGGCGACTCATCAGACGCATCCTCATTGCCCCACCCGCTGGACTCGTGGGCAACTGGAAACGAGAGATGCAAACCTTATTCTCTCTGCGCTTTCGGGAGGTCACAGGCCATGACTGTGCCATAGACAATCCCTTTGCTGGGGACGGAAGCGATCTAGTACTTGTAAGCGTAGACACATTGGTTGGTGGCAGAGCCTTTGAGCGCTTAGCTAGTTCTGAGACAAACCCCTATGATCTCGTAGTCTTTGACGAAGCCCACAAGCTCTCTGCCACACGCAACTCTGACATGACATACGATACCACGGATCGCTACAAGTTGGCAGAATTGATTGGCGGGGCTGAGCCTCTACAACACACCATACCACCTCGTCGGTTGCCTTGGCATGCCCATCACTTGCTCCTGCTGACTGCTACGCCACACATGGGCAAGCCATTTCCATACTACGCTCTTTGGCGTCTCCTAGAGCCTAACCTGCTCAGTACCGTGGAAGCGTTTAGCCAGTTTCCGGCAGAAGCCAGAGCCCCACGTTTTCTCCGCCGTATGAAGGAAGAGATGGTGCGGTTCGATTATTCCCGCATCTTCCCCACCCGCGAGAGCAGCACCGTTGGCTATGATCTCACACCAGCGGAGAGAGAGCTCTATGAAGAGATGACATCCTACATACGAACCTACTATAACCGGGCGCGGGTGCTGAACCGGTCAGCAGCACGATTGGCGATGAGCGTGCTGCAACGCCGTGCTGCCAGCTCTACCCGTGCATTGCTGCGTTCCCTTGAGCGCCGACGTGATCGACTGGACGGTTATATTGCCGCCGTTGTCGCTCAGGAACTTAGTGAGGAGCAGTTGAGTCTCCAGCAGGACCGGCTCAAGGTGACGAATGTCGAAGACCAGATGACCAGTGAAGAGGAAGTGGCACACGAGGACCAGGAGCAAAGGGATATTGCTGAAGATGAAGTAATGGGCGCAACGACCGCCACCACTCTGGCCGATCTTGAGGCTGAGAAACTTGAGGTCTTGAGACTCCTCGACCTTGCGCGACAAGTATATGAAATGGAGGACTCTAAATTCGAAAAGCTGCGCCAGACCGTTCAAGACGACCGGTTTTCGCGAGAGAAGCTTCTTATCTTCACAGAACACCGCGATACCATGGAGTTTCTGGTGCGGCGTCTTGAGGGTCTCGGTTATACGGGGGAGGTCGCCCGCATCCATGGTGGGATGCCCTACCAGGAGCGGGAAGCTCAGATGGAAGAATTCCGCTCCAAATGTCGTTTCATGGTGGCCACCGATGCTGCTGGCGAGGGGATCAACTTGCAGTTCTGCTGGATCATGGTCAACTACGACATTCCCTGGAATCCTGCTCGCATTGAACAGCGCTTCGGACGTATTCACCGCTACAAGCAAGCCCATGATCCGGTAGTTCTGATCAACATGATAGCAAATCAGACTCGCGAAGGCAGAGTCCTAAGGACTTTACTGGACAAACTGGAGGCTATCCGCAAAGAACTCAGCTCAGACAAGGTATTCGACATCATTGGACGTCAGTTTGAAGGAGTATCCCTGAGCGAGATCATCATGCGAGCGGTGGTGGAAGACCGGGCCGAGGAGGAATCGAGAGGGCTTGAGGGCACATTGACCACAGAGCAGGTCAAGGCTATCGCAGAAGCTGAAGCCAAGCTGCGGCCGGAGGGCGGCGACATTGCCTCCCAGCTTCCTGCCCTAGTGGCCCAACGGGAGCGTGACCACCTCCATCGCCTTCTTCCTGGCTATGTCCGTCGCTTCTTGGAGAAGACGGCTCCGCGGCTTGGCATCACCATGACAGGCGATCTTGATGGCCAATTCTATTTGGAGCAGCTGCCGCTTTCCCTAATGCTGGCTTTGGAAGAGGCCACGGGAGGACGCCGGATGCCATTGACAGTCCACAAGCCAGAAGACGGAAACGTGCTTTTCCTGCGCCCCGGCGAGCCCTTCTTTGACCGCTACAGCACATGGTTCTGCCAGCGAGCTTCGCGGGACGCACTGCGTGGGGCAACCTTCGTGGACCCGTATGCTGCACAACCATATCTCTATCATCTGGCTGCGGTATCCGTAGTCCGACGGGCCGATCCTCAGTTTCCCGAGGCCATTGGGACTGACCAAGTGGTGGGGATGCGCTTAGTTGCACTAACGCAACCCCTGGAAGGCGAGGCTGCTGAGTGCCCTGTAGAGTTATTGATGGTGCTCCGCCCTACTACACCCGTTTCGCCGATCGCCTTGCCATCCAATGAACAGTTGTCTGGGGCTCTTATCCGCGCCAAGACATATCTTCAGGATGCCATAGCTCAACCTATGGCGAGGGAGCAAGTCGCGCTGCTGGCCTCTTCCGCCGATGACCGAGAGGCGTTCCTGCAGGCAGGGTTCGACTATCAGGAAGCTGAGCTCCTGCAATCACGCGCTAAGCTGCGGGAAAAGGCAGTGGCCGGTGATGCTACTGCCAAGAGGGAGCTGGAGAACGTGAAGAACAGGCAGCGTGCTATTGCAGCCAGGCGTGAAAGGGCACTGGCCATAATGAGGCGGGAACCAGAGCTGGTCGAAGTGGGAGAGATTGCCTTCCTGGCCCATGCTCTGGTGCTGCCTTCCGCTGATCCAACTGATCGGGAGCAGCACGACAGAGAGGTTGAGCGCATCGCCATGCAGGTGGCGAGGGCGTATGAGGAATCCTTCGGAGCCAAGGTAGATGACGTGTCGACGCCGGATCTCGCCTGGCAGGCCGGGCTTGAAAGACATCCGGGCTTCGATCTGCTATCCCACCACCCGGGTGGCGAACAGCGGTGCATCGAGGTAAAGGGCCGGAGGCGAGTCGGAGACATCGAGCTGACAGACAACGAGTGGCCCAAAGCAGCCAATCTCCGAAGTCAGTACTGGCTTTACGTGGTATATGACTGCGCCACTGCCCACCCCCGGCTTCTTCGGGTGCGGGACCCCTTTGTCAAGCTACTGGTGCGGGCCAAAGGCGGGGTGATCATTGGCGAAGCCAGCGTTTTTGAGGCTGCGGAGAATTAGCTTTAGGCAATTTCACAAGGAGGTTGTTTGGCATGGCTAGCACTCTGAACTTAGCTGGGGTATCCACAAAGCTACTTTATTCAACCGCTCGCATCGTCGCTCAGTTATCTAATAATAAGCAGTCCATAGGGACGGCATTCTTCTTTAATTTCAAGTTGGACAACGACCGGATAATTCCGGTCCTCGTGACTAACAAACATGTAGTCGCAAACTCTTCATCAGGCACTTTCTTGATTCATGAAGCAACCCACGATTCGCAGGGTAATAAGATTCCCTCAACCACTTCGATAACCGTTGAAGTAAATTCCTTTGCAGATAGATGGATCGGCCACCCCGGTGACGTAGATGTTTGTGCTATGCCGGTTGCCCCGTTGCATCAACAGCTCCAGGCTTCAAATAGGGACTTGTTTTACATCCCACTAGAGGAGGCTTTAATACCATCCGATACTGCTGTAGGGAACCTGGTTGCCCTAGAGGACGTAATAATGGTTGGTTATCCTATCGGCCTCTGGGATCCGATCAATAACTACCCACTTCTACGACGCGGCATTACTGCCACCCACCCACACATTGACTTTAACGGCAAACCACTGGGGGCTGTTGACATTGCAGCGTTTCCCGGTTCATCTGGGTCACCAATTCTAATCCTTAATCAAGGAAGCTACTCGACACCCAACGGTATTACGATTGGAAGTCGCATCATGCTCTTAGGAGTGTTAGCTGCTGGTCCCCAATTCACCGCAGAAGGGGAAATCGAGATCGTTGACATTCCAACAGCAAATGCACCAGTGGTAGTGACCAGAATACCGATTCATCTGGGCTACTATATCAAGTCGAGGGAGCTCTTGGTGCTAAAGCAGCACTTGGTATCGCAACTGCACACCAAATGAGGCAATAAATGTTCCATAGGATAGGAAATCAAACTGTGGGAAGAGAAGGTAATGACTGACGAACGTCCCCGTCTCATAGAAGTTGCCTTTCCACTGAAGCAGGCGTCGTTGGACTCGGTGCATGAGAAGAACGTACGCCATGGGCACATCTCGACGCTCCATATATGGCCGGCGCGGCGTCCCCTGGCCGCTTGCCGTGCTGCTCTCATAACCATTCTTCTTCCCGACCCTGGTAACGAGGCGGAGCGTCGCAGCCTGCTACAGCGCCTGGCGGGCACGGTGGTCACCCGCAATACAACTAAACGAGCTGGCGGTCGAGACATACCCATCCTCAAGGAAGAGACCGAGGGGGGTATACTTCACTGGGGCCGAGAAGATGGGGCGGACCTGGAGTTCTTCCGCCAAGAGATAAAGAAAGCCTATGGAGGAAAGGCACCGCGGGTGCTTGACCCCTTCGCTGGGGGTGGGGCCATCCCCCTGGAGGCGATGCGCCTGGGCTGTGAAGTCACCGCCATAGACATAAACCCGGTAGCCTGGTTCATCCTCAAGTGCACCCTGGAATACCCGCAGCGGCTAGCGGGGCAGACCAGACGTCTGCCTGCCTTCGCCCTGGAGTCGCCGGAATTCATGGCGGAGTTCCTGAAAGGGACCAGCAAAGGAGCGAAGGGAAAGCACAAGCAAGAAGCCACCCAGGGCCAGATGTTTGAGGTTCCAGAGGTTGACCTCTCCTGGCATGTGCGAGCCTGGGGACACTGGGTGCTGGAGCGAGCCAGGAATGACCTGGAGCGCTTCTATCCCACCATAGACGGCAAGCCTACCGTCGCCTACCTGTGGGCGCGCACCGTCACCTGTAAGAATTGCCGTGCCACTCTCCCCCTGCTCAAAACGCTTTGGCTCTGCCGCAAGGACAACAAGCGCTTCCGCCTGGAGATGAAGCCACGGCCCGACAAGTCCGGGGTGGATTTTGATGTGGTGGCAGAGCCGGTGGTAGGGGGCAATGCTGCCCAGAGAAGAGCACACGACCGCCGAGTGGGCCAGGGCACGATGTCCCGCTCTGGCGCCTGGTGCCCTGTTTGCGGCGGGCCCAACACTGTAGCCATGACCATAGACGACATCCGCGCTGAGGGCATGGCAGGCCGTCTGGGCGCTCAGATGACTGTGGTGGTGGTACATGGACTCAGGGGGAAGGAATACCGACTGCCGACATTGAGGGAAGTGCAAGCTTCTGAAGAGGCTGCGGCACATGTAGAAGACATCTTCAAGGACATACCTTTTGGTCTACCGACTGAGCCTACACCTACTGGTGGGGGCAGCGGCGCTGGTCGTGCTTTCTCGGTACAGAACTATGGTATGACCACCTGGGCGAGCCTGTTCACTGCCCGCCAGCTCCTTGCCCTGGGCACCTTTGTCAAACACACCCGTGCCGCCCGGGAGGCCATGCGCACCGAGGGTTTCCCGCCGGAGTGGGTGGAGGCGCTGAGCGCGTACTTGGCACTGGCGGTGGATAGATTAGCAGATAGAGGGAGCACGATTTGCCACTGGAGCATCGGGTTTGAAAAGATACAAAACACGTTCTCACGATTTGCGCTGCCAATCAGTTGGGATTTCTCAGAAGCGAATGCTACTTGCTCTGCATCTGGCTCGTATGATGGCCAGATTGGCTGGATCGCGGAATGTGTAGAACACTTCAGCAGAGCCGAACACGGTGCCGGCCCCCCTTCGCTACTAGCAGCTTCAGCAACTAGCCCGTTATCTTCTGAGGACTTTGATGCTGTTGTAACTGATCCACCCTATTATGATGCTATCCCGTACTCAGACGCAATGGACTTCTTTTATGTGTGGGCGAGACGTACGTTACATGGGCTATCGCCAGAGATTGACGAGGCCTTCAAGAACTCCCTTGGCCAAAAGTGGGATCACGAAAGGAATGACGGAGAGCTGATAGACGACGAGAGTCGTTTCGGAGGGGACAAAGAGAAATCCATAACCGCGTATGAAGATGGCATGTTCCGTGCCTTCCGCGCATGCCACGAGACTCTTAAGCCAGAAGGACACACGGTAGTCGTTTTCGCCAACAAACAGCCGCAGGCTTGGGAAAAGTTGGTTGCGTCAATGATCCGGGCTGGGTTCGTTGTGCATGCTAGCTGGCCCATCCAGACAGAGATGAGCAATCGCACGCGTGCCCTAGCCTCTGCTGCTCTATCTTCCTCTGTCTGGCTGGTCTGCCACAAACGTCCGGAGACAGCACGGCCTGGGTGGGACAACCAGGTTCTGGAGGAGATGCGCTCGAAGATATACGAGCGATTGCGGCAGTTCTGGGATGCCGGCATCCGCGGGCCAGACTTCGTGTGGGCGGCCACCGGCCCCGCCCTGGAGGCGTACAGCAAGCACCCCGTGGTGAAGAAAGCAGATGAGCCGAACGCTGTTCTTACCGTGCCTGAGTTTCTCCAGCATGTGCGGCGTATCGTGGTGGACTACGTGGTGGGGCGTGTCCTCTCCCGGGACGGAGAGAGCACAGAGGCAGAGTCCCTGGACAACCTCACCATCTACTACCTGCTGCATCGCCACGACTTCGGTTTGAAGGAGGCGCCGGTAGGAGCCTGCATCCTGTATGCCCAGTCCTGTAGCCTCCACGATCGTGATCTGGCAGACCGCTATGACCTGCTAGCTTACGGGAAGAGTAGGGCATCAACCGAGGTGGAGGAGGAAGCTGAGGACGAGCACACAGGGGAGAGCAGCGAGGAGGAGACAGCAACCAGCGGCAGCACAGTGAGGCTCAAACGCTGGGAGCAGCGCAGTCGCAAGGACCTGGGTATGCCTGTGGGCGGTCGTGTGGCACCCCTCATTGACCAGATACACCGTATCATGCGCCTATGGAAGGACGGCGATGTGCAGCGGGTGGACACCTACCTGGAGGAGCAGGGGCTGCGGCGCAACCCAGTTTTTCCCAGAGTGTTACAGGCTCTCATCGAGCTGGCTCGGAAGGATAACCAGGCCGATGAGGTATCACTGCTGGAGAGTATCATGAACCATATAACCGCCCGGGGGATGCACCCCCAGATGCGGCTGACACTGGAGGAACCTGGGGAATGATACAGACACGCCAGGATAGACAGCAACAGAGGATCACCTTCTGGGGCGACTCGTACCTGCAATCAACAAAAGAAAGCTACTGCCGAGCGCAGAGATTCTTTGACCAGGAGGACTACTTTACCGCATATTTGTATCTGTTTGTCGCTTTCAACAATCTGTATTGTCTGTTGGCGCGCTTCGAGGGAAATGAGCGCTCAAAGATCCGGTGGGCAGTCGGGCGCATTGAAGACAGTTATATTCCATCCATCTACACGCCCGAGTACTTCAGCCACCTTGATGAAGTGAACCAGCGTACGCCAGAGCAATTCTTTGAAGGCCCTGACAAGGGCGCTGCACTATCCGGAGTCGTCAACATGAAGGACTACTTATTGGGTAAGGAACCGGACGCCTGCGTTGCGCACGTTGAGAGTGTTGCTCCAGTAGAGTCCGGCACGCAGGAAAAACGGCGTACTCTCCAGGATCTGGCGGCCTGTCTCCTTTACACGGTTCGTAACAACCAATTTCACGCGATCAAGGGGCCGCATAACCTAGCTGATGAGAGAACACTGTTGCTAGCCTACAAGCTGTTGGAGCCGATTGTTAAAGCCCTGCTTGTTATGGGGGAAAAAGGAATCCAGGCTGTGAAGACGGCCGGAGGGAGGTAACCATGGCCAAGCAATCATACATACACTGGCATCAGGTGGTGAAGCTCCGAGATGACCTGCGCACCGGTGAGCTTAGCTTAGCTATCTTCGCAGCCGACCTATATGATGTGATTATGGGGCGAGCCAAGCCCATTTACCAGCGTCCCGAGGAGTTTTTCGCCCTTACCTATCCTACCTTCAACCTGCGGGAACTGGTAAAGGATGTGCTCCTTCGCCTGGCAGGCAAGAACGACCGCGCTGTGCGGCAATTGGAGCTCACCTATGGTGGTGGCAAAACTCATGCCCTGATCACGCTTTACCACTTGGTGAATGACCCAGAACACCTGCCAAACCTGGCTGCCGTGCAGGAATTCCGCCAGCACGCCGGTGGGATGGAACCGCCCCGCGCCAGGATAGCCGTATTGCCCTTTGACAAACTCGACGTGGAGAAGGGTATGGAAGTAGTAGGCCCTTCAGGGGAAAGTCGCTGGCTTCGGCAACCCTGGAGTGTTCTGGCATTTCAGATGGCTGGCTCCGATGGCCTCAAGCTACTTCATGCTGAGGGACTAGAGCAGGAGCGGGAAACCCCACCAGCAGAGAATCTGCTGCGAGACCTGCTGGCCATGCCTGCTAAGGACGGTTTGGCAACCCTGATACTCATAGATGAAGTGCTGACCTACGCTCGGGAGAAGGTAGGGATGGACCCCCAGTGGCGGCACCGTCTGCAGGACTTCTTCCAGTACCTTACCCAGGCAGCCACCAAGCTCGATAGGGCCTGTGTGGTGGCATCTTTGCTGGCTACAGACCCCCGCAAGAGCGATGAGTTGGGCAAAGAGATCGCCAGAGATCTCTACGATGTCTTCCGCCGAGAGCAAGAAGAGGGCGTCCAGCCAGTGGAAAAACAGGACGTGGCGGAGATCCTGAGACGGCGCTTCTTCACACCGGACTCCATTCGAGATCGAGAGGCCTTCCGCCCACATGTCGTAGCTGCACTTCAGGGCACTCAAGCCTTGGACGAGTGGACGAAGAAGAATCGGAAGGCAGAGGAGGAACGCTACCTAGCTAGCTATCCCTTTCATCCGGACTTGACTGAGGCGTTCTACTCGAAGTGGACCCAAATGGAGGGATTCCAACGAACGCGAGGGGTTCTGCGCACCTTTGCCATGGCATTGCGCGATGCTGAGAAGTGGGATAGCAGTCCCCTTGTCGGAGTGAACGTCCTCCTTAACATACCAGGCAAAGCAGGCGTATCCGAGGCTTCCCGAGAACTGACATCTATCGCCACATACGAGGAATACGAAGGCAAGCGGCAAGACTGGACAACCATTCTGGAAGGGGAGCTGGCTAAAGCCAGGGATATCCAACAAGAGTTTTCTTCTCTAGGAAACAGGGAAATTGAGCAGGCCGTCCTGGCCACCTTTCTGCACTCTCAGCCCATTGGGCAGAAGGCACTGACGCGGGAACTCCTTGTGCTCCTTGGAGCCACAAAGCCAGACAGGATTGAGTTAGAGAAAGGCCTGCGTGCTTGGACGGAAGTATCTTGGTTCCTAGACGAGACAGCCATCGCTGAGGCAAGCAGTGGCGTAGAGTTGAAAGAACTTCCCAAGACCTGGCGGCTGGGAACCAAGCCTAATCTGAAACAGATGCACAGTCAGGCAGTGGAACGGGTGGCACCAGATCTAGTGGAAATGAAGGTATCGGAATTCATCTCGAGAGAGAAGCGGCTGACTGCTGGCGCACTACAAGCTGGTGCCCGGGTTCACAATCTTCCCCAAAGACCCCGAGATGTGGAAGACGAGGGCGAATTCCACTATGTGGTGCTGTCGCCCAAGGGGGCCTCAGAGGCAGGCAAGCCCAGCAACGAAGCCCGGCGTTTCATTGAGGAGACAACCTCTCCTGACCGACCCAGGACATATCGGAACGCCATTCTGCTCTTGGTGCCGTCGCGAGAGGGGCTAGACATGCTTCGGAACCGAATGCGAGACTACCTGGGCTGGGAGGAGGTTAACACATTTCCTGAAGTAAAAGCCTTCGACGAATTGCGCAAAGCGCTTCTGAAAGGCCACATTGAGGAGGCCAAAGGCAAGATCCGGGATGCAGTGGTGCAAGCCTATAACATTGTAGTCACTGTCTCAGCAAAGGGGGAAATTGAGGCCTTCAGAATCGTTCCTGGCGACGAGCCGCTGTTCGAGACCGTCAAGAAGGACAAGCGCTCACGTATTCAGGAGTCGGCCATTAGCCCGGAGGCTCTACTTCCCGAAGGACCCTACAATCTCTGGCAGTCAGGAGAGACCTCGCGACGTGCCAGCAACCTGGTGCAAGCGTTTGCCCAATTTCCACACCTGCCGAAGATGCTCCGTCGGCGTGATATCGTCGATACACTGGCTCTTGGCACAGCACAGGGTTACTTTGTCCTGCGGTTGGTGCGGCCGGACAAGAGCGTGCGCACGATCTGGCGGTCTCAGCCTAGTGAGACAGATTTGCAAGAGCGGGATTTAGAAGTAGTCCTTCCCGAGGCAGCCGAACTACACGACCTGGACAGCAGCATCCTTACCCGAGGCCTTCTGCCGGGCCTGTGGCCCCAGGATGGATCCTCTGTCACGGTGGGAGAGGTGATCCAGTTTTTCGATGGCAAGCACGTAAGCCGAGTACAACGAGAGGGCTGGGAGGAGACTTTCCGTGTGCCAAAGGCTGCGAGGGAAGTAGTAGAGCGGGCTATCCAAGAAGCAGTGAAGGCGGGGATGGTGTGGTTGGTGTCTGGCCCTGCCAGCATTTTCCGTGAGGAAATCCCCTTGGGTGTGCTGAGCGATGCTGGGCAACTTAACCCACCCCCGGCGGAAATACCTGCCACGGCTCTGCTGCCCCAGAACCTGTCCGCCGCATGGAATCAGCCCGTCACCACGGCAGCTGCTATCAGCCAAGCCCTCTCAGTCGCACAAGGAAAACCCCTGCCTTGGCCAGCAGTGAGATCCGCTATCGATGCAGCCATCCGAGGGCGACTTCTTGAACGCTCCCCGGACTCCGGGGCATGGCCCTGCGACTGGGCTGAGGCAATGGATGCTCGGTTGCAGGTGCCGAAGGAAGTACCACCACTTCAACCTCCTCCGCCGCTTGAGCCAGGCAAATACGCTAAGGCGGAACTTGAAGTAGACGAGCTTGTGGATCTGGTAGATGGACTCGCCGATATCAAGAAAGCTGGCGCAGGACTGAATCTGCGCTTCACGCTTCGGCTGGATATGGGAGAAGGACTAGAGCCCACACCTGAACAACTTGCGAGGCTGAACGAGGCCCTAGCCAAGGTTTGTGCCAAACTGAAATTCGGTTAGAGTGATGCAGCAGTTCCTAATGATCGAGCGAGGAAGTCCCGAGCTGTTTCGCGGGGGCAAGTCCGCTGACCTCTTGTTCCTCGGGCAGGATCCCACGATAGTAAGCCCGCGACACGTACCGTTTGTCCTGGACCTAGGTAATCCTACCGGCCAGCTCTATAAATACATGTTTGGAAAAGTGTGCAAGGGTCTGGGCATCCCCAAGAGTCGCATACTCGCGTGGAACTTGGTCAATCGGTATTTCATTGACAAACCTAGGAAACTGGCCGCTGACCCACAAGTCGAAACGCACCTAATCCATAGATACTCTCAGCTTAGTGGAGACAAGGGTGACTGGAACACGGTGCGCTTTCTGTACCATTACTTCGCTGGGTTTGGAAAGCAGGAACTGGAATATGTTGTCGACAAGTATAGCCCTCGGCTCCTAGTATCCTTTGGCGAACCTGTCTTCCGTGTGCTGCGGTACGCCTATGCTTTGCCTCAAGGAGTCACCATGTCGGAGAACCTTGCTGACTTTTGCTGTGACCATAGCTTCACGATCAACGTGGGGGACAAAGAACTGTTTTGGCTTGCATTGCCTCATGAGCCAACCGGGGATCGCAATCCACACTACAAGAAAGTGCTGGCGGAGAAGTTACCCGTGGTCAGACGTCAGTTGGCGGCCGAACTAACAGGAAAGCCCAAGCACTGGAGATAGTATCAGGAGACAACACAGAAATGGGATGTATGAAGATTCGACTGTTCCCAGATAACGTGGTATTCCAAACCGACTACCTTCCGAATAGGCCATCAGATTCGACCACACAGCTCCCCTTGGGTATCGGCCTCCAGCCCCCGAGGCCATCCAGCCAGATCTAACGCCGACAACTCCAACCCAACAAGTGGTATAATAACTGGGGACTGGGCACAGGCTGGATCAGAAGCATCAGCAGCCAACGACAACATTTGCTTGGGACTAACCCCATGGTAACGGTAAAAGAAAACCACCTCGAATGGGCGCTGAAGCACATCTCAAAATACTACCATAGCGACTTCTATCCCAAAATCTTCGAGTTTCGCGCCATCTCGCACAACTGGCAGCAAGTCAAAGACCACATATTGTCACTCGATCTAGAGACCTATTCTCCCAAATCACCGCTGATAAACCTTGCACCCAAGCCCAACGGAAACTATCGAATAGTACATCAACCAGATCCAATCGATTCTCTGATCTACACAGCTCTTATTCGTGAAGTTTGTGAGATCATTGAGGATTTTCGAATACCTGAATCTGAGAACATCGCATGCTCATACAGAATCAAGCCGGACTTGGAGGGATCGTTCTTCTCAGAAAGCGATACCGGCTGGGACACGTTTATCTCGAGATCAGACGAATTGGCCAAGGAATACGAACCTGGCTTTGTAGTAGTCGCCGACATCACTGATTTCTACAACCAAATCTATACCCATCGTGTTAATAACCTCATTGTGGAAGCGGGTAAAGGCAAATTTGACGAACAAGCCACAACAATAGAGAGATTCCTTTTTGGCCTCAACAAGAAAACCTCAAGAGGAATTCCGGTTGGGCCTGCTCCGAGCATTGTCCTGGCTGAGCTGATAATGGCCGATATTGACAACAAGGTCCGGACTCATACCAGCGATTTCGTTCGCTACGTGGACGATATCAGGATATTCTTCAAAAGGCGAGAGGACGCAGTGTATGCGCTTCATGAACTCACACAGTACCTCTACTCATATCATAGGCTGGTGTTTTCAGGTGAGAAAACGAAGATCCGATCGGCAAAACGATTCCGTGAGGAGTATGTGAGAGACGAGGAGAAAGAAGCGAATGCCGCTGTAATTGCCAAAGCTGAGGAACTGGCTCTGGAGAAATTCGGGGAGTTGTTCGAAAGCGTTCCGCCATATGACTACGGTCTGGAGTACGACTATGAGGAAAAATATGAAAAGATACTCGCAGAGATCATGGAGAACGAGCAATTCCAAATCCTATCAACCACCTACTATGAGCTTTTTGAGAAATCCATTACCTCGCCCTCGATGGACTTCGTGCTTCTTCGGCATTTGCTTCGGAAAGCTGCAAAATACCGTATTCGGAAATTGGTACCATTAGTACTGGGGAGTTTTGAGAGCATCCTCCCAGTTATTAGAGAAGCGGTGATTTACCTGAATAGGGTCATCAACAAACAGACTGTCGCATATTACAAAGAGCGGTTCGAATCCATTCTGTCTGCCCACTACATGCGTCTGCCCTTCGTCAAGCTCTGGATATCACATCTGCTGCGGAACCAGAACTTTGGTGAAGTGGATCTATCTGTGGGCAATGATGATATCCTGTCAACCAGGGAAAAGGCTCTCATTGCGTTGAGGCGGCAAGATACCACCTGGGTCAAGGGTTTCCGTGATGGGATTGATGTATTAGGCCCATGGGACAAGAGAGCAGTCCTCTATTCATCCTCGCTTCTGTCTCTGGACGAAATGACAGCTTGGGTCGACGCAGTTGGTGCAGGTGGTGACATCATTGACAAATCCATAGCGTCATTTCTGATTTCTCAGAAGAAATCCGGCAAATAGTAAGTCTAGTGGTGGCAATCTAACAAGTCAATGCACCCGACCGCAAGGGGCTGCCGCAGATTTGGTCCGGTTTGTGACCTGCCTCCAAGCATTGTGCCACTTGTCAAGTTGGAGGTGCCCCCATCAGAGATGGCTGGATGGCCTCGGGAGGCAGAGGTGGATATTCGAAGGGGTCCGTGGGCCGGACTGCTCCGATATGAAGTCTTTGTGGAGCGGGGGTGAATTGGGGGTTGGGCGTGTGTGAGGAGGGGGTAGGGGTTTTGGATCAGTTGATGGGTTCTCCATGTTGTATAATATGTCTGAAGGCAGGTAGGGCGGTTGACAGCCTTGGGTGAGCCTTCAGAAAGGAGATGTGCCTATGGATGACAGTAGCTGGAGGTGCCCTGTCTAACAGAGGCCCTCCAAGATGAGAATGGGACCATCAACAGGTGGTCCTATTCTCTTTTGAGTCAGCTCGTGTTGTTGTTCTACAATTCTGACATTTGTTCACTCTGCCGATTCAGCTTCCTGCTGTCTTGTTTCAATAGGGCTGTTAGCGTAGAATGGAGTCGGCAGGATCAAGAATGATAACGCATCCAACTGTACTAGTGTTGGGAGCTGGTGCTAGTGTTCCGTATGGCTTCCCTTCTGGGAGAACTATGCTGCAGGACATCCACAGAAACCTCGACCCACAAAGCCCATATTGGATTCCAATTCTGCTTGACCTCGGAATCACTAATGAGGAAATCGAAGAGTTCCGCAGACGACATACACATCTCTAGCACCCAACGGTTATGCGATATGTGGCACCGAGGGCGATACCCCTCTCTATTCCACCGCAGGAAGCCAATCGGTAATCTTCACCAGATCGCCCACCTCAGCCTTCCACTCATACACGGCGACGCGATCCATCCCATACCGTTGGGTCTCAGTGAAACCCCATTTTGGATACCCTTCGTAGGTCGTCTCAAACTTGGTGGCTGCGTCATAAAAGGCCTGGCCATCAAGATTCTCAGCGCCTACCTCTTGTACTGCTTCCCGAAGTATATCAAAGAAAGTGTACACCTGTTGGAAGGCTCCTATATACGCTATACCCGCATGGGTTATATCTTCAGCTTTATCAGGGTAGTATCGGTACAGAAGCTCTTCAGCCAGCTCGACCAGGGGGTATGGCTCACCCCACCATCGCGTTGGATGCGCCACCAACGTTCCATCAAGGGCTTCCCAGCCGCACATGTCCAACGCCAGACCCCTGACTGAAGCGAAAGCATCGGTGGAGAGCCACGTCGCAGTATATCCACGGGCTCGAAAATCTCTAAGGAAACCGAGTACTGCTGCGTTCGCTCCAGCGGTGAACATGTAGTCGCAGTCTTTCAACTTCTCTATCTCACCGCTGGTGAACATGGCGCCCAGGGGAACCAGCACGTCGGCGACATATTCAAACTCATCCGGGTGATCTTGGCAGTATTGTTTAACTGCTTGATTGCCTGAAATTTCCGCTGGCTCCGCCCAACCGTAAGAACCAATCTTGGGCTTTGTTGGATAATTGGGCCACTCCTGGCTAAGCCATTCCAGGAGAGTACTTATGCTTCTCGGGAAATAGGCACCAAGGCAGAATACCCATCCCGGGGGCTCTATCATGGGCGGGGTCGCAGCCCAGGTGAAGACCGGGACCTTGTCTCTTTCTGCAAAGGGTTTCAGTACTTCTGCACAGGGCGGGACAGGAGTGAGAATTACTTTTGCCCCCCGCTCCATGCACCAGTCATAACCAGGTACATCCCTGGCAGGTTCATATCTTTCATCAAAGGAGATTAGTTTTATCTTCACCCCGGGGATAGGGTCTTCCTCCTCAATATGCCTAACTAGAGCCTCCACTGTATAATTAAGGCCGCTTAACGCCGGCGCTACCATTCCTGTATACACTGACAAGAAACCCACGTTGATAGTCGCCTTTTCCTCAGCTTTCTCACCGCAACCCAAGCATAGCGTGGCTAGTAAGGCTAACACCAGGATAAAAGCCATGGGCATTTTGCACCACTTCATGTTTTGACTCCTTTCGATCCCAGATGCCTCTCTATGCCCCAATCCCTCATCTTTTTGTCTGTTCCGTCATCCAAGGCACAAAGACGTCTCCCTCTGTGTAATCGGCAAAAAACGTTCCATACCTGGTTTGGCCTGCTTCGCGGCCGCCACCAGAAGCATCAACGCCGAGACTGTCCCACCGTTGGGTACCATTTGCAAGGATACCTCATTGGAGAGACCCACGGTGACGCTGTCCCCACTCCCTGGTAACGTCGTAGGTCATATCTCTAAACTTCTTCTCCTCTGGAAGAGGCCTGCCCAGCCACTCCCGGTAGAAGGCGTCTATGTCAGGAAGGATGTCGAAGATGGCCGGATAGCCTACGGGCACAGCTTCCACTTTGAGCAGGCTGCCGCATCCCGGGCAGTAATACTCGCGCACCTCGCACAGATTGGGGTCGGGGCGTCTTATGCCAGGATAGATCTCCTCCAGCTTGCCGGCGTCGTCTCTAGCAAAGATGAGAGCGCCCAGCTTCCAGTTCTGCCGCCAGTCCCCAAACTCATGCCCACAGTCGCACTTTACGATTCGCTCTCCCCCCTTCTCGACCACATAGAGGTGCTCGCCCAGGGGCAGCAGTATCCTCTCGGCCCAGGGAACGCCCTGCTGTAGTATCTCGATATACTTATCGAACCTGTCATCGTCCTTGGGCTTGCTCATTATCTCCTTGACCTTGTCCCAGGGAAGCTTGCCGTCGAAAAGGTCTCTCAGATCATCCTTGCTGTATGACATTTCTTCACCTCATAGAGTAAAATCATCGGGCAGCGCCCAAAAGTCCCTGAACTCCCGGGCGAAGGCCTGGCTCATCTTCATACTGTTCTGGTACATCTCTATCAGCAGCTCATCAAGGTCTCTGGCCAGCAGCCTCTGGCGCGATTTCTCCCACCACTGTTCCATCGGTGCTCCCCTGGCCAATCTTTCCCTCCGCTTTGCTTGGCGGAGGTCCCTGGTGGCAGCCTCCTCGATCTTCCATTCCTTGGCCTTCTCATCGAAGCTTGCCTGCACGCAGTAGACGTTATTGGCCATCTCCTCGGTGGCCAGCCCGTTATCCAGATCAGCCTTTATCCGCCCCGGGTCCCTCTCAATCGGGTCACCCAGCCCCCCCCCCGAGCAGAAGTCGGCAATGGTCATGTCGCCATCGTGGACCTCCCTCGGAGGCGGTAGATGGTGAGAGTGGAACAGCTCGCCCTTAATTCGCTTCTTGAACTCCGGGTCTGCGGGATGACCGACCTCATGGCACAGGGGCTGCCTTTTCTCCATCAATTCCTGGACATTGGTGTTGCGGATCAGAATGCTGTTCCGCTTGCCGCCAGGGTACCCGCCGAACATACCGCAGTTGGGAATGATTCCGTCGGAAAGAGACCCGGTGTTCGAGCTGGCAATGGCCAGCTTGGTTCCGTGAATCATCATCACCATCGGTATTCCCAGGCCGGAGCGGAACCTGCCATAGCCTACGGTGTAGGGATCAAGTCGCCTGGCCATCTCCAATTGGGGGACGAAAAGCTCCCATACTTCGGCGTTGCCCATGTCAGGCTCCGGGGTGAACACTGCTCCCCCGCAATCGACCCCATCGCAAACCCCCCTGGCGCCTGGGCCAAAGTAGCCCGTGGCACCAAAAAGCAGAGGGCGCTTGATTCCGTACTGGTCGTAGCCGGCCAACACCAAGCCAGCGCAACCGCGGAGGTTGAATACCTCCTCCCTGAAGCCGCGGACGTAGTAGGCAGCTCCTAACATGCCCAGCCATAGGCTGAAGACGTCTATCAACGAGCCCCATATCAAGGAGGTGGCCAGAAGGCGGAGCTGACCTGGGTTGACCATAGAGTCGGTGGGCGCCTTCAGGTCACAGGGGAGAAGGGAGCCCAGATTGGCACGGCCGTCGTAGGAAAGGGTCTGCACCAGGCTTATGGAAAGGCCACCCCACAGCCCGGAGGGGGTGATGTTGAAGGGGTGCCAGCCCCACTCTCCAGTTCCCTCGAAATCCAGCACCAGGCGCCCTGAGGGCAGGATATCCATCTGCATGGGAACCAGCCGTATGGTGTCCTGTTTGCCAGGAAGCCACGATACGGGTTGCTCTGCCATATAGCATTCCAGGCAGACCACGTCGCGGTAGCGGCCAGGTACCGTCCGCTGCCTGATGCGGGCGATCTGGTTGCGCCGTTCCTCCTCTATGAGTTCCCTGATCGCCCTTTTGTAGTAGTCGAGGCCGAATTCGCGGATGAAGTTCTTGACTTCTTCACGCACCCGGACGTTAGCCGCTATGGCCCCCTTTCGATCCAGCAGGAAGATCTGGGGCATGTCCAAGCTCTGCTCGATCTTAAGTTCGATGTCCCGCCGCAACCGGTCGTTGAATCCCACCTTCTCGGCACAGAACCTCATTCCATCCGTGGCTCGCTCCACATTGGGGGCGGGCATGCAATTGGGGCTCACCGCGCCGATATCCGGTTCCATGATCACCGTGCACACCCAGGTGACCAGCTCGCCCTCCCAGAAGATGGGCAGTATATCATAGATATCGGCGGGGTGCGCTCCACCTATGGAGGGATCATTGCTCCAGAAGAGGTCACCGTCATTTATTCCCACCTCTTCCTCGTAGTTTTTGTTGATCATCCACTTTATGACGTCACCCATGCAGCGGATGTGGACCTGGATGCCGGTGGACTGGGCGATATTGTCCCCCTCCGGAGTATATAGGCCTATGCAGAGTTCAGCTATCTCGCGGACGAGAGGGGAACCGGAGATCATCTTGGTGATCTCGCGGCCCGATATTAGCGACGCCATTATCCGACAATGGAAAAGCTCGCCCTTAACAGGGTCCTCCCTGAGCAGGCGAGGCTCGGTGATGCCGGCATAGCATCCCGTCTCTCGGTACAGCCTGTCATTTTCCTCCAGCATCTCCTTAATGGTCTTACCACCCTCACCTATTCCTTTGTGCTCACTCATTCTAACCTCCTTTGTTCACCGTGGCTAAGTTGCTGAGTCCTCAAGTGAACCACAGTAGTGACCACTCATCCATCCTGGTCCGTCTTCCCGGCGGGATGAAAAGGGTGGTTGCTGGAGCCTCTACCACGGCTATCCCATCGATTTCATTTCCCGGCCTGATCTGGTCCATATCGTAAATAGTAGCCCGGTGCCACTTTCCATCAATGTATACCTCCCGCTCTCCTTTGAGGGCTTCTTGAGGTGGTTTCTTACTTTCCAGTGGCCGCTTGATCAGTTTCGGTTTGACCTTGGGGATGGTGGCCGTGAGGCCCAATTCCATGATCTGGTAACCGGCCTGTTCGTGCTTAGCCACACCAGCGTAGACCTTCTCATAGAGGTCTTCGAAGGCAGCAATAAGTTTGTCCATATCCTGGGGGCTGTTTATGCGGAACACCGGCGATGGCACTTCCAGGTCCTCCATCTGGCCGCCGTAGCGTACATAGGCTATGGTCTGGACCATGGCCTGCTCCCAGGGCAGGCCCTCGGCAGCAAAGTCAGCCGCGGCCAGCTTTTCCAGTTCGTCCCAACCTGTGTTCAACATCATCTGTCCCATCATCAGCTTAAAGCTATCGTCGGCTCCGTAGGGGATAATAATGCCGGTCGACTTCTGATAGCGATGGCTGATATCTACGGCAGCGCAGCCGAAGGAAGAGAAGGCTGCTGCCCAGGGCATGGTGGCCACTCCCTTGAAAGGCAGGCCTTCGGTGTAGCCGGCAACGTGCATTGGGCCAGCTCCGCCATAGCACAGAAGACAATAATCTGCCGAGGAGAAGCCCCTGGCGTAGAGCACCGACCTGATGTGCTCCCGCATAGAGCTGTTGATGAGTCGGCATACCCCCTCTGACAGGTAGTACGGGTCGACGCCCAGGACGTCGGCACATTTCTCTTTGATTGCCTTGAGCGCCAAGTCTTTCTTCAATTTGAGCTTGCCCCCAAGGTAATTGTCTGGATTCAGGATGCCCATTATGAGGCAGCAGTCCATCACCGTAGGCACCTCGTTGCCCATGTCGTAGCAGACCGGTCCCGGCTCAGCCCCGGCGCTGTCAGGGCCAATCTTAATTCGCCTGGTGATGGGATCGATGGTGACGTACATCCCGGTGCCGGCACCGATGCTGTCCATGACCAGAGTGGGGATATTATAAATCCTGCGGTTGATGACCACCTCCCGCCGCATAAGAGGCTCGCCACCCATAATAAGGCCTACATCAAAGCTGGTACCGCCCATGTCAGAGCAGACCCAGTTCCCTATCCCCATCTCCTGGGCCAGATACTGGACTCCCAGCAAGCCGCCAATAGGCCCGGAGAAGCACGCCTCGTGGAGCCTGGGGTAACGAATATTTGTCAGTCCCCCATGAGCCAGCACTATCTGGAGAGGATACTTGTAACCATTATCGCCCAGCTTCTGCTCAATCTTGAACAGTTGCTCCCGTCCCGGATCAGCGGCGTAAGCATGGAGGACCAGGGTGTTCAGACGGCCGATCTCCCTCATAATGGGACAAAGCTGGTGAGAAAGGTGTACCGGCACCTGGTGACCCCGTTCCTGCATTACTTCGCTGGCTATCTCAGCCACCCTGAGCTCGTGTGCTGGGTTCATGTAGGAGAACCACAAACAGACGGCGATGGCCTCTACTCCTTCATCCAGAAGTTCCTCGACGCTTTTCCTCACCTCATGTTCGTATAGGGGGATGGCCTCCATGGCAAACATATTTATCCGGCCGGTGACCCCCTTCACCAGCCTGCGAGGCACCAGGGGCCTGTTATGCGTGTGAGTCACATGGTGGAGAATGTCCTGATAAGGATACCCATCCCAGGTTTGGCGGCTCCGTTCATGAAGAAAGACGTCTTCATCGCCCCTTTGGGTGATGACCCCTACCTTCCTGCCGGTCTCGGTAAGAAGCACATTCATCATCGCGGTGCCACTGTAGACAACAGCCTCGACAACAGGAAGGATGCTCCCGGCCTGCTTCTGGAAATCAATACCCCAATATTCGAAGGCGTCAACCAGTGACTCCCAGAAACCCATGGACTGATCCCCGGGCGTGGTAGCCGCCTTGCCGATGCTGAAATTTCCATCACTGTCAACCAGTATCATGTCGGTCATGGTGCCGCCAGCATCGCTGGCTATTATCTGCACCCGTTTTTCAGTGTTCATCTCATCTCCTTTCAAACCCAGTCCGCCTCATCCTCGCTTCCTTAGTTAGTAGTAAGCTAATCTACCTGGCTTCTTCGACACCTTTCGAAAACCTATTGAGCGAAATAGCGTGAAAGCCGGGCAATGATCCATATTGTTGAGATACCATGAAGCTGGCCCTATTTGCGTCACAGTTGGTGGCAACCTTCTTCTGCCCCTGAATTCGATCTGTATCCCCGCTTGGCATTGGCTCGCTCCATTCCTGTGGGTTTCTCCTTACCACTTGGTTCGCTCTTCGGCCTGGGGTTCTCAATGAGCCTGGCTCGCTCGTAACGCTTGCATACCATCTTAGCCACAGCTCACTCCTTTCAATATAGACACTATAGCAACCCACTAATCAAGGACTGCAAGCGGAGGGGTATACCACCCACTAGCGACAACCCATTTCTCTTCCGCTGGTATCCACTCATACATCCTTTGGGCTCCAGCAAAGAAATGCGAGTCTTCAGTGCACCTCCAGGGGCTCCCCCACCCTTCAACCGTGATATCGGTTTCCAACAGTGCGTCTCGTATGGCAGCCCCATCCACATTTTCAGCACCTACCTTTTCCACCACCCTCCTTATGGCATCAACGGCAATCATGCCATACTTCCATCCTTGCGCCGGACCCGAAGTCCTCATCATAGATTCAGTCGCATCCGGGTAATACTTGGGAATGTACTTCTCTTCTTGTGACTCTTGGTGTGGATGATACTCCCTTGTCGCCACGCTGTAAAGTCTGCTTGAATCGCTCTTACCTTTACTAATGCGCTTTGACCTAACAAAAACTCATTTTGTTAAGCCTCGGCGCGCTCTGGGCAAAGCCAAGTAGCTTCAACTGCACATGATGGCGGAATGTGCAATTGCAGAGCCTCACTTTCTTGTATGCGTAATAACCTCATCCAGAAGTTGCTCCACAACGGATAGAGACAGCTACGACCAGACGCCAACGGAGCTTGACAAGTGTGCTGTATGTCGACTATGCTCGTAGAAAGCACCTCCCCAATATACTCAGAATACCCGTAGCCTGAAAAGTGTATAGTATGTCTTGGACACCGCACAACGGCCATTTGGCGCCGATGTGGAAGATGTGGTATTGTTGAGAAAGAATTGCGGAGCCAAGGTGGAGAGCCGGTAAGAACCGTTCATTTGTAGCTATGTAGCCCTTGTTGCTGTCTGCGGGCGACTGATCCAGCTATCAGAAACCACGCAGTAGATGCACCCCAGCAGCAAGCCGGAGGCGAAGGCATAGCGGAGACGATCACGCCGGTACTACTTTGGCCAGAGTGGGGAAGCAGTGTCTCGACCTTCGTTCCTCCGGAAGGCATTTGCTCCCAATGGAGGGCGGTTGGTTAAGATGAGGAGACTTCTTCAAACAGGACTGATTCTGTGTTTGGTCTCTGTTCTTGTGCCTACCTCGGTACTGCTAGGCCCAGGTGTGGTTCAGGCTGAGACTTTTCATGAAAACGAGACCATATCTACCAACACAGTGTGGGCAGCCGGTGATAGCCCTCACATAGTCAGTGGCTCGGTGCAAGTCAACGAAGATGTGACGCTAACCATCGAGCCTGGCTGTGACATAAGACTCAACTCTGGAGCACATATGGCGGTGCATGGCACCGTGAATGCTCTCGGGACGGGGGAGAGTCGAGTCACTTTCACCAGCAACGATGGCGGCGAGTGGAGTGGGCTTCGCTTCTACAGCGGCTCCAGCGGTGATCTGGACTATTGCACCGCAGAATATTCGACTTATGGTGTCTATGCCAGTTCTCCCCCATTTCGGTTACCTTTTTCATGAGTCAACCACTAACCCTTCGGTTACATTTTAGGTGAGGGAAATCGCTGCATTGATTTCTTAATGCCGGCTGCTTAGAATAATAGTTACTTCTTAGTTCGCTTAAGCTTATGAGGCGCATGATGAAAGCTCGATATGTAATCTCCTTAACTTTGATTGCAGTGCTCCTGTTCTCCACTTTCGCTATGATTCCCAAGCCCTCGACAGCCAACGCCCAAGCGACCCAACAAGGGGAATGGATTGAACATCCATTCCCCACCGGAGGCTATGCCGCCGCTGGAGAAGATTGTATAGGGGTTAGGGGAACCTCCACATCGATATGGTTCTTCGACATTTACAAATCAGCCTGGACTGAGCTCGAATTTGACTCCCCGCAGACTATTCACGCTCTGAAAGCAGAAGGACACACAATTTTTGCCTATTCCGATGAATTGCTAATCGGCTACAGTTCGCTCCTGTCCCAATGGGATACCATACAATATACCGGTACACTTCTACACGACAGCTATGGCTGCGGAAAGAATCTGGCTTTCTTTGTCACCGACGAGAGGATGTATGTATTTGATGCCGAGTTGGGATACTGGCAGGAGTACGATTACGGCCTACCGGCTGACTATGTGAATAACGAAGACTATGTCCTCAAAGACGACTACGTTTGGGCGGCTCTATTGCGGGGTGATGAGCAACCGAAAAATGTGGCTTACAGTCTCCACACGCACAGCTTTAATCAACTGGAGTACGGTTGTATCGCAACATACGGCGTATTGGATCATGGTCTTGCCAAGTGGCATTCGTTAGGCGGCGACCAATATCAGCTTACCGGCTATAGCGCCTATACGAATGAATTCGACGTGGTTCAGGTTAGCGGTCAGGGAAATCTGTGCTCCATCAGCATGCCGGGTGACCTTCAAGCCGATGAGATCACTGCCTACTTGGTAAGCTTTAGACAGGTAGAACCTTACGTGTTGGTGCGGGCGGACTTCTACGGTTATGACACACGCCTCGGCTATTGGAGCCATATCACGATAGACTTTGACTTGGAGGTAGAAAGTTACTCTGGAGGAAGCCCGTACGAGGGAGGACAATTTGTTGTAGATTGGTCATTATATGATGGCACTCCCAGGACTTACAAATTCATCTTCTACTCAGGGATAACCGGTCAATTCTCCATTATTACGCCCGGTATGGCACTTGGCTCACTTCTCTGTGGCGGCACTGTTTTTGTCGCCTTTGACGGCACGAATGCCTGGGCATACGATTTGATCACTGAAGAGGTCACGACGATCCCCATAGTTGGAGGACTGAGTAGCTATCGGGTAACTGGAGATGATTATGTTACATTTTCTTTCAAGGAGAGCTTTGATTCTGATACCATGACGGTATATTTCTACAACGGAAGAACGAGAGCCTGGACGACAACCGAGATGCCCATCTCCTTAACATCAAGCAACTATTCCCATAATGAGCACATATATGTCTTCAGTTCATCCAGCCCGACCCGCGAGACTATTTTCTACTCATCAATTGTAGACGCATATGTAAAGTGCGAGTTCCCAGTCGATAGTTACGTTGGTAAGAGAGTAAGTGGTGTCTTGGCCTCTGCAAGCTCGGCTGAGAAATCATACCTTTTCGACGCTGAGACAGGCGACATTCATGAGTTCGATTTCAAGTTCAATCAAGGCGGGCTGGGAGATTCTTCCGCCTCCTTTTTTGAGGAGGACACTAAGACTCTATATGGCTACAGCACCCTTTCAAGGCAATGGACAACCTTGACAATAGATGACACACCATATTCCTGCTACAACGAAGATTTCATTGGCCTTATCTCCACCCAGACCGCAACTAAATTATACACCAAGTATTATGCCTACAATGGCTTGAAAGACAGCTGGGTGGAGCTTGTTCCAACAGGATCTTACCAGGGAGACAGCGTGGGGCAGAAGACAGCGTTGGTGATAAGATCAGATGCGCTTTATGCTTTTGATCCCGATGGGCGGCCGACTGCTCAATATGTCCTGACGGTGACCACGGAAGGTTCAGGCAGTGTCACGCTCGCTCCTGATGGTGGCATCTATGATGAAGGCGCGGAGGTACAGCTGACAGCCACAGCCGATCCAGGTTGGGTGTTCAGTAGTTGGAGTGGTAATCTGACCGGTTCAGACAATCCGGCAACCATTACCATGGACTCGGATAAGACCGTCACCGCCAACTTCAGCGAGCTCGAGAAGCCTGACCTGGTAATCACCGATGTCTGGAACGACGGTGGCCTTATCTGCTACCAGGTAAGCAACATCGGCGAAGCAGTGGCTCCGCAAGGGCATTATACGGCTCTGTTTATCGACGGCGTGGAAGTGGCCACTGACCTGGTAGATGCAGACCTCGCGCCGGGGGAGAGGCTGAACAGGTGCTTTGGCTATGAATGGGTGTGCACGTCGAAGGAAGATACGGTAGAGGTATCGGCAGATAGCACCGGGAGCGTGAACGAAAGTGATGAAACAAACAATCTCAGGGATGAGACCTGGAAGTGTGATACTACGCCACCAGAGGTCGTCGACGGTCCCGGCGTATCGGACATAACCGGGACCTCGGCGGTCATTTCGTGGGTCACCGATGAGAACAGCGACAGTGTGGTGAAGTACGGCAAGAAGGCCGGAGTCTATGGGCTTGAGGAGCAAGCCCTGACCCTGGTCACAGAGCACAACGTCGCCCTGACCGGATTAGAACCATCAACCGTCTATCAGTTTGTGGTTGAATCGACTGACGCCAGCGGGAACACCACCACGAGCAAAGCTGGAACTTTCGAAACCCTCCCTCTGCCAGATGACAAGCATCCCATTGTATCCATACCGGACCCGGGCATATGCAGAGGAATCACCAGAATCATTGCCCCTGCCTCTGACGACACCGGGGTGAAGAAGGTGGAGTTTTATCTCAATGAAGAGCTTATATTTACCGACTATTCTCCTCCTTATGAGCTTATCCTGGATACAACCAAGTATGTAAATGGGGAGTATACCCTCAAAGCCAAGGTATACGACCTCTGTGGAAGGGTCACAATAGCAGACCAAGTCATCGATATTGATAACTACCTTGCCGACAGTGGGAGTCCTTCAGTCGAAATTACCAACCCTGACGATGGGGATACCGTGTCTGGGATTGTTGATATTGACGTATACGCCAGCGACCCACCTGCCCCCTGGATGGGGATGACCTCTCCTCAGTCGGTCAACCGGGTAGAGTTCTATATCGATGGTGAGCATAGGTGCACTTCCTATCCCCTCCTGTATACCGCTACTTATTCCTGGAATACGCAGACGGTGGAGGAGGGTGAGCACACCATTGAAGTGATAGCCTATGACGACGCGGAGAACTCCGCCTCCGATTCCATCACTGTCACGGTGGACCAACCTCCTCCGCCGGAGCCGGTCCTGGTGGTGACCAGGGGCTTAGTTGTACGCCAGGGGACGGGATTCTACGTCTCACTGCAAGTAGGAAACGTCGGCGATGGCGCTGCCAGCAATATACACGTAGTTGACTGGCTGACGGGATTCCAAGCCCTGACAGGTGTGGACTCGTGGTACTATCCCTCTACCAAAGAGTGTTCTGTGGACTTGTCCATCTCACACCTCAACCCCGACAGTTCCACCTCGCTAACATACTGCGTTGTCCCCATACTATATGAAGTGGCTGGAATAGACCTTCCCACCTCGTATGCCATCGGGACATATACCCATTTGTCCTACCAGGGGCTAGGCGGTGAATCCTATGAGGAAGACCTATCGATTCCAGCGACGCTGGCGAAGATATGGGACTATCCTTCCCCTTATTTCGTGGACGTGGCCAGCGCTGCAGGCTATGCCATTGCTCAGGCAGATTACCTGATTGTCACCAACCCCTTGCTGCTATTTGGCTACAATCTATTCTGGTGGGATAACGTCAATGTCCTTCTCTCCAATATGGCTCACCTGGCATATCTGAAGAGTGGTGTGTTGGGGTATCTGGATACCTATGACGGATATGCACTCGAACAGTTGATCGCCCCCCGTTATTTCTGGCCCCTGCCCAACTGGGCGAAAAGGCTGCACCCCGATTTCTCCACGGCGTTGGGTGGATACCTGCTGATTGTAGGCGAGACGGAGATTGTCCCCTCATGGCATGAGTCGGGGTTCGACAGGCACTGGGCAGATGGGGATGTCACAGACGATGTCTACTATAGCGACCACCCCTATGCTGACACCACGGGGGACGGTGCCCCTGACCTCATAGTGGGCAGAATCATAGGGGATTATGCTGCCGGGTTGACCAAACCAATTGAAGCAAGTATTGGCGCTTATCTGGGTTCAGATGGTTACGGATTCGATCGCTCAGACGCCCTGCTGGTCAGCGGGACCGGAAATTACTCCGGTGACATGATGAGAAATGTGGACGGGTTAGAGGAGATACTCGATCCAGAATTCAGCGTGACCAAGATACACTGGACGGATTATGACACCAGTAGCGAGAGGCGCGAAGCATTCATCGCAGAAGCTCCCGATAAGGATGTTATCTACCTTATTGCCCATGGCAATGCAGCCTCTTGCGGAGCTCTTTATTACCCATATTTGCCCTCTGTCAGTTTCGATGGCACCAACCCCTTTGTCTATGCGTCTTCTTGCTTAACTGGCAATTATGAACGCGGACCTAATGACTATGGTATTGCTGAAGCCTTCTTTGACAGGGGTGTCGCCGTCTATATCGGTTCGACACAGCTTGCCGCTATTAGGCAGGTTTGCGCCGCCGCGCGGCAGTTCTTCAGCGACTGGGATGCCTCCCAGTCTATTGGCGAGGCCTTCACCAGGCTGGAGAGGGATCGGCACGGCGACGATGATTGGTGGCGTTTTTGGGTATGGGAATACAACCTCTACGGAGACCCGAAATTCGGGTCGGTGGGTTCATCTGGCTCACTGTCTGCGATGGCATCTCTGGCAGGAGAAGAGGAGCCCCCATCATCATTCGGGTCAGTGGGTTCACCTGCTGCCAGCGCAGCATCTATGATGGCGTCTATGGCAGGAGCAGAGGAGCCCCCTTCATCGCTTCAAGTCGAGATTCCCGATTATGTGGTAACCACCATAGAGGGACTGGATTATGTGGAAATCCCTGGCGGTTACTTGTTACTGGAAGAGGGCAAGCCTGAGGTTCCCTATCACAAGGTCTCCATTAACTATCCCCAGGGATACAAGGTTCAGGATGTGGTTTTGACTGATAGGTCTGGCTTATTTACTGCCACTGGCCTGAACCTTCCGATTACAACTATGGACATCCTGTCCTCCCCGGGCGAGGGTGCATCATCCACAGCCGAGGGTGAAGGCTGGTTCCCGGAGGAAGAGTACCGCTGGGACATCCTGGAGAACCCGGATGGCAGCACCACCTTAGTCATAATCATGTATCCCTTCTACTACAATTCCCTGACTACCAACGTTGAGTTCTACAAGAACTACAGCTTTGACATCAACTACATTGTCTCCACTGTAGCAATAACCAGCCTGACCACAGATAAGTATGCCTATCAGCAAGGCGATGCGGTTAGAGTTGATATCGGGGTCAACAATTCGGGTGAGGCCCAGGATGTTATATTCAATGCCTCCATAAAGCGATATAGCTTGGATGAGATTGTTGATGGTTTGCCTCTTAGCTCGCTCGACGGTTTGATGGGAGAGGCTTCCTGCTCTGCTCAGTGGGATAGCAATGGTTTTGAGCCAGGCTATTATTGTGTGGAAGTATCGCTAGAGGATGGCGAAGGCAATAGGTTGGACACCAAAGCACGGGTGTTTAGGCTGGGCATTTCCTCGGCGGACATTACCGCTTTCACGGCTATGCCGGCGTACTTCGGTGTTGGAGACAGCATAGACATATCCCTTACTCTACAGAATTCCGGAACGGTGAATATCTCCGGAAACGCAGTCATCAGGATCCGGAATGAGGCTGGCGAGACAGTCGAGGAGTTCACGCACGAATTTGCCGATCTGGCCCCAGCGGGCTCCGCCAACTTTGATTATGTCTGGGACACTTTAGGGGCGGCAGAGGGCTCCTACTACATTGTTGGCACTGTTTTGTATGAAGGTAAGGCTGCTGGTCCGGTGAGTGCTACTGTGGTGAGCACAGAGGGGTCCGCGGCGGATAATGACGATGACGGAGTAGCTGATACAGAAGAGCAGGGACCTCATGGAACTGATGGCACTTATGACGGCAATAGTGACGGTATCCCCGACAGTCAGCAAGCAAATGTGGCATCCCTGCATAGTCATGATGGACAGGACTATGTTACGCTGGCCTCTCCCGGAGGAACCACAATGACCGGTGTGCAGGGCGTTGACAATCCCTCACCTGCTGATGCTCCAGCCGGCGTGGACTTCCCATGCGGGTTCTTTGACTTCACCATAAGCGGTGTAGAGGTTGGCGGTGCCACGACTGCGACGCTTTACCTGCCCATTGGAGAGAGCCCTAACACATACTACAAGTATGGTCGAACTCCAGACAATGATACCCCTCACTGGTATGAATTCATGTATGACGGTCAGACGGGTGCTGAGATAAACGGGCATACTATCATCCTGCATTTCGTCGATGGCCAGCGAGGAGACGAAGACCTTGCAGCCAATGGTACCATCGTAGAACCGGGTGGCCCTGGCCAGGCTACAGGTCCTACGCCTACCCCGCCGCCAACCATAGCCTCGGTCAGTCCTAATCGTGGTAATCAGGGTGAGACGCTCGATCTCACTATCACTGGCACCAACCTCACCGCAGCCAATGTAATAGGTTTTGGTGCCGGCGTGACCGTTGACAGCTTCATTGTGGACAGCTCAACCCGGATAACCGCTAACATTACTATCGACGCCGATGCTACGACCGGAGCAAGGGATGTCTCGGTTACCACCTCAGGAGGAACTGGAACTCTACCTGGCGGCTTCACCGTGGAAGAGAAGGCTGAAGAAGATGGCAACGGGGGCAACGGTGATAAGGAGGATGGCAACGGCGAGGAGAACGGTGAGGCCGGCGGCTGCGGCTGTACATGCTTGAAGGCGGATGTCTCAGCAAGCGAGCTGGCGATAGGCTGGGCGATAGTCGGCTTGTGCTGGGGAACAGGCTATTGCCTGCTGAGAAGAGCCAGCCGACGCAACAAATAAGCTGCACATTTGTCCATTTTGTATAAGAGTCACAAAAGCCTGTTTTGTTGCATCTTTGAGCAGGTTATCAGGAAGTTCAGTTCTTCGTGTCTTAGGTTTCTCCCATCACTGGCGAAGGAAAAGGTGCATAGAATAGAGATCATCTAGAGAAACTCGAATCATACTGTGGGAATTCTCTTCATCCGGCTTCTCTGCCAAGCTCGCGAGCGTATGGGACCACGCTGGAAAATGAAAAGAAGCATTCAGCCAGGATAAGGTAAAGTTGATGGCTCAACCACTTAAGCTAAACGAAGATTTAGACCTTCGCATAGAAGGCCACAGACGTATCCTATTTGAAGTGGTGGAGTCACAACCAGAAACCGGACTTGTGGCTGACGCCGAGTTTGAGCGAGGGATTGAAAACCTTGCACGTTTCTTTCCTAGTGCTAGTTGGCTTAAGCTGCAAAGGTACTCGCCCAACTCTCTCTCAGTGAGAACTGGCATAAGGAAGACCTCACTCCTGCCTCTTGAGAGAGCGGTTGCACTGGGGCTGGTCCTTGGGAAGCTCGAGGAATGTGAAAGGTTCGAGGAATTCATGAAGGGATTCAACAACCCGACATCATTCTTTGACACTGTTTTTGAGGCTCAGGCAGCCAATTACTGCCTTTCCAAAGGCTTTCCGCTGCGATTTGGCCCGGAATACTCGGTACGCGGCCAACTGAAGCACCCAGATTTCGAGGTTAGTACCCCAATTGGAACCTTAGTCTGTGAATGTAAGAGCGGGCATGAAGCTGACTACAAGTATGTTCGAATATTAGACAGATTCACTGGCGCTCTTGACGATATGGCCAAACAGTCTGGTGGTGTGCCGGATGACCGACGGCTGGAGGTCCATATTACGGGTCCAATTAGGGTGGACTGGGGAAGGTTGGCAACAGAGATTGTCCAGAGAGTTCTTCCAGCCGGTAAACTGCCCAGTGACCAGATTGTAACGGTTGGTCCTTGTTCAGTAGCAATGCCCATGCGAGATTCACCCCCTGCTTTCACATGGTCCGGGCTGGTAAGTGTACGTGTTGTTGTCGGAGCGACGCCAGTCGGCATCACCGAGGAGTATCAGCACCTTAGAGTCTCAAGCTCCCGATTACATAGACAACAGGTTAAACTGGCAGGAAGTTTGATAGCCGACGCTCTATCACAGCTACCGACGGAAGGGTGGGGGGGTGGTCTTCCTTGAGATAATGAGCGGGCAAGTCGGAGTAGATGCGGCAAAGCGACGACTGGGGACGGAGGAATACAATCATATTCTTACCTGCGGAATATCATCATCGTCAGGCTTACAGTTCGTGTCTCGAACTTTACGTCACCCTCAGGTATCTGCGATCTTCGGCCCATTTGAAGAAAGCTAGAAGTTGAAGAGACGAATCGTAGCTGCCCATTGGATTTGTGCTGGTTAAGCTTCCAGACGTTCGGCATCAAATAATAGATGAGAATACGCTGGGCACGACTCTCATAGCTATCCAATATCTGGTTCTAAGGGAGTCAACAAAAGCTTCTTTTGTTAACAATCACTCATAATGTGCAGCGGCAAAACTTCACTTACCCATGTACCCCGACCCGTCAAGAAGCTGCTCCAAAATGGCGATGCCGACGCACAATTGCAACTCGGAGGCCAGGGGCTCGGAAAGGACTACATTGCCGAACCGTCCTCTCGCCCTCTGAACGTTGGTACAGAAAACGGGGCAGCAACCTCGATCCGACGTCCAGCGTTTCACCTGAACCGGTTTTCGGGGGGCAGGGCAAGGCCATTAGATCTTGCCCTCTGTGACAATCAGTCTGGGAGTAGGGGTAATAACGGGGTAAGGAACCCCATTTTGCCTGGAGAGGATCCACCTCCAATGGTGCGGGACGGGAGTGGTGACCTCGAGATGGATCGGGAGAAGCCTGGCGAAATGCGACACTGTGATCAGGCCGCTTCACAATGCCTCTCCGATGCTATGTACTCCCAGCCAATAGGGGCCTCTGGCCAGCTATCACTCTGACTCCATCCAACATGCGGTGTCATTTGTGGATGGGCCGTCGCCTGCTATTACTCTTCGCCTTCAAGTTCCGTAAACCAATACTCTCCTACCTGTTCCCATGAGAACTCATAGCGCTTTGCTAGATGGATGCTGATGTCCTTTCCACCAATCGGCGTATTCAACGCGATGTCATGTACCCGAGTACCATGTGAGATATCATAATCCCAACATTTGGCGTCCTTCTTTCTTGGGTATACAAAGCTCCGGTAGTCCGTCATTACTAGGCAGACGCCTTGGTTCGCATGACCAAGCCTACAGTACTCCTCCAGCAGTTGCAGATCCACATAGACGTCCTTCATGAAGATGTCGTTGGCACCTCTCTTGCCCCCAGAAGAGGCGAAGGTCTTGTAGCATTTCATCTCAACGGCAATGGCGTGATTCCCTTCACTTGACTCTCCCTTGACCAAGATGTCAATCTCTCTAGTCCCCTGTGGCAGCGGTACCCCCGCCTCCATTTCGACTGCCGCATATTCTGTTGCCCTAAAAGTAATTAGAGGGAGCATCTGCTGGAGTACATAGGCGTAGTGAAGTTGCATTGAGGCTTCCTTGTTGATTGGCAACAGCCCCTGCCCAACCTTCTGAGCGAAGACTGACCAAGCCACTGAAATGGACCTTCTTAAACGAGTCTCAAACTCCCCTATCTGTGTCAATCCTTCCATGGTGAAGTCCCCACCTCTCGTTCATGATTATGCGGAATTCGGGCTCCTGCTAAAAAAGGAAAGCTGCGACAGAGGCATCTTGGCGATTTCGTCAAGCGAGATGTCCTTCACTTGCCACTTCCAAATCAGGCTGACTTTGTCCTCAGGGCTGAGTGGTAGCTGGGCCTGCCTGCTATAGTGAATCAACTGAAAGAGCTCCATTGACCGTCCCACCAGGTTCTCCGATTGATACCTGCCTAGCTTAGTGTACGCGACTGCGCCAACACAGAGTATTATGTCTGGTTCTATGATTTCGATCTCCCGTCTGAGGAAACGGTCAAAGCAAAAGGGAACCCTTTTCTTCAAGATGTCTTTGTTGCTTTGGCTGGCAACCCCGCATTTCACTAGGTTGGTGAAATAGGGGGTAGTGTTCCATTTTCCCCTCACAAATTCCCTCAGCAGGTGAATTGGGCTCTGCTTCGTCCCCTCTCGGTCTTCAAACAAGCCGCCGATGCGTGGCCCCGGACCATCGGCGTTGCTGGGAGCCTCGGCAACTATCATGATGCGAGTATTATCGCTACCAACCGAAGGAGACCAGATTGGCTCTTCGGTCTTCTTGACCTTGCATACCGTCTTATTTGGGCAGGAGAAGCTAAGTGCTGGAGAACACTCTCGAAAGTCTCTAGTCACGAAGGCTTCTGAGAAGAGCTTGAATATCTCATCGTTTTTTGTCATGGCAGGGCTCCTCTCTAGAATGCAGGTGGATCAGACGAAGATGGTAGCTGACCTGCCTTCGTTTCCAGCATTGTCCTTTGAAATTACCCTGTAGTGGTACGTGGTTTCTGGCTCAAGGCTACCAATGGTCACTTTGTGGGTTTTGACAAGTGAGGTGTCGGCTGCAGGGCTTTTGTCATACGCTGAGGTCAATCCATATTCCACCTGGCTTGTGGCTGACTCGTCGGTCTTCCAAAAAATGGAGGCACTTGTACATGTAATGTCCTCTGCCGAACACTCGGAAATGATGGGTGGCGTCGTATCTACTTCGTCAGTATGCTTCGCTTTCTTTGCACAACCTGCGAATGACATAGCGCTCAGGGTGAGAATACAGAGGAGTAGTATGAAGGTGGCTTTTGGTCTAATATAGTTCATTGACATCCCCTTGTGCTTGATAGAGACAAGACAAGGTATTGTCGGTAGTGATATTATACAACAGAGAGTCAACTAGTAATACACGCGTTCTGAGAAACCTATTGAGTTATAAGGTTAGACTCTAGACATGGAGAAAGGGGATATTGCCGTGGGAAGTAAACCAAATCCTCTATCAGAGAAATGGCAGAGCAGGTGGAAGGACAAGCCAATCTACGATGAAGTGATACGAAGAAATATTGATCCGAAGGTGCAACTTCATAAAGAATTGCTGAACGTGAGGAGCAGTGCTGCCGCGTGCATCAATGTGATTGGGAATATTGCCAAGAAGAAGGCTGATCTGATTTCCTTTCTAAATACCTTTAACATAGGAGTAGACGACATACTCCCTTTTCCTTCTGGGATCGAAGTCGGCGAAGAGAAATATGACGACGTCGGAAATGCGATATTTGAATGGATTGGCCCCAAGAAATCCCCCATCAATGAGAAAGGTGGGAAAAGAGGGCAGAATAGGACTAGCGTTGATGCGCTCATTTTGGCGAAGATGAACGACAAGGTTACTCAATTGCTTATCGAGTGGAAATTCACTGAGACTTATAACTCAGTAGAGTTCTTTCAGAAATTCGGCGGTGTCGCGGGAAATGAACGGTTGAGAAGATATTCTGACTGCCTGGCTAGACTGAGGAAGAGAGGGGATTTCCCCTTCAGAATGGGCTATGAAGACAACTTCGGGTTATACGACTTGGGTTATGAACCCTATTACCAGTTATTACGAATGACCTTGCTTGCCAAACTCACTACTCCTATGGTATTCAGCAGCGGTTTGGTAGTTGAGAATTACCGAATAGTTCATTTGTCACACTCGGACAACAATGGACTGAACTACCTGTCTAGAAAGCATCTCAGCCACTCTCCTGGTTTGAAAGAACATGTTGGAGAATCGCTTCATGAGGTATGGAAGAACCACGTCCTCTCAGACAGAGAGTCGAGCAAGTTCCATTATGGCTACTGGGATGAGGCTCTAGAAGTAATATCTCAAGGGGAATTAAGGCGTTATTTATTGGAAAGATACAGAAGGACGTCACCAGATAGATATTGACCTACGTCCCCACCTACACTCACCTACCACTCCCACCACCTCAAGGTCGACCTGGGTCCAACCTCAGGTTACCTACAAAATGCACCTAGACTACATTGCTCACCTGAGGTGGAAGGTGAGGGATGGGCAGTTAATGTGGTTTCCCAGTAGGGTAGCCCCTAAGGTGGTGCTTTTCGGTTGAAGGAAACCCAGAAGGTGGTATCACAACAATCAGGGATTGACAGCTAACACTTGTATTTCAAATGACTAAAGCCTTCACGTGTATAGACCGTAGTAGATCCTCTCCAATCGCTCGAAATCTTGATCTACAGCCACCACTAGGTTTTGACAATACCCACACTAGGCTATTATCATTTGCATGCTCGACAATGTCACACTAGTGAACCCCAGTTAGCCGACAATCGCGTATTGGAGATTCAAGGGAAGGAGTCGAGGGGCCATCTACGCAAGGGGCAGCACAGCAATGGGGAGGACATCAAACCTGGGTAGGCAATGTGAGCTTGTAGCCGTAGCCCCTGATGGTGATGATTCGGTTGGGGTTGGAAGCGTCAGGCTCGACCCTCTTCCTGATGCGGTAGATGCATTGCTCAATCTGTTCGTCGGTAACAAATTCCTCGCCCCAGGCTGTGGCCATCTCGTCCTTGCTACAGGCCTTTTCCAGATTGCGATAGAGGAGCAGTAGTAATTCAAAATCTCTGAAAGAAAGAGGAGGCTCTACCTTGATACCGTCCACCCAGACTTCTCTAGCTCTCTCGTCCACCCAAATTGGCGGCATAGGCGGTGCTGCCAGTTCGTCAATGTCTATCTCTACAGTTTTCTGCGACTGCCGGAACCTGAGCACAACGGCTCCCCTGGCCAGTTCAATAGCATCATTGCTGCTCAGCGGGTGGTCTATCATCTTCTCCAGGGGCTTGCCATTGATCCGGGTGCCGTTTGTACTGCCCAGGTCACGCAGCCAAAAGGAGCCGTCTTGATAATGAATCTCGGCATGGGTCCGGGACACAACCGGATTGTCAAAAGCGATCTTGTTGGGCTCAGTTTGCCCACGACCCAGGACTACCCTGTCAGGCTTGACTTGGAACGTGGTGCCTGCTTCGCCGCCTTTCTCCACTATGAGGATGGCATTTACCTCTTCTGCCATGGCTCTGTCACCCCCGATTCATACTCTGGTAAAATAAGGGTAAGTCAGCTGGTCTCCATAGACAATAAGACATTTGCAGCCTAGGATTCGATGGAGATTGTAAGCTGTTTGTAAGGAAAACACAAGCGCAGCATCAGGACAACTGTTGGATAACGCTGTATCATGCAAGCGGTCGAGTCTGAATAAGCATATCAGACGGCCGTGAAAGGCACAAAACAGAGACCGGAGGTGTGGGATGAAAATGCCAGTAGAGACCCTGGAGCGACTCAGTTTCCGCTGCAAGCGAATCGCTGCCCTGGAGATGAACCTGGAGCAGTTGCGGCGGGAAAGCGAGACCACCCGCAGGGAGTGGTGGTCTGAAATCGAGCAGAACAGGGGTGAGTATAACACCATGCAATATGAGCCTGACCAGTTTCTGGAATCAAACTTCGCCCTGGCCAGGTTAAAGCTGGTGGATTCCTTCGTGGAAAACGGAGAGGCACCGCCTGTCGGCCACGGCTTCCGTGATGAGGAGATCAATCTACTCAAGGAGTTCGAGCAGTACATAGTCTACGACCGGCTCTCCGTCGAGGAGATCACGGCTTTCGTCCGCAGCGGGGCAGAGGACGACAGAGGCATAGTGGCTCTGGCAAAGCATGCTGCTGTCAGTGGTTATGACCAGATGTACAAGCTGATGCAAGAGACAAACCTGCCCAACGACCTGGCCCTCGCTTTGCAGCGGATATATGAGGACCGCATCAAGAAGATGGAGGCCGCCGCCGCCGAACTCAAGCTCAGCGAGACCCATCGGGATATCGAGGCTGGCAGAGCAGCTCCTGAAGCAGTCACAGTGGAACCTGCAAAGACCATCACTGCCTCGGAGGCCAGACTGCTAGAGCGATCCTATATCGGGCAGGTGGAAGCCAGGCTGAAGCAACCGAGCAAGGACTACCAGTGGAAGAAGGTCAACGGGTTCAACAGTCTCGACCGGATAATGTCCGAGCTGAAAAACCTTAAACCGGCATCTCCTGAAGCTATCAAGGAGAGCATGCCCCACGGGCTGGGCGTGAAAGCGGTCATCCAGGGCGGTCGATTCTTGTTCAAGAAGCCCGTACTCACCCTTGAAGCGAGGGTGGTCAGCAACTACAAGGAGCTACACCTTAGGGGGTTCGACACGCCCATTTCCTTTGGTGAACTGATGCGCCATGTTGAGGAGGTGGTAGCGCTGGCAAAGGGTCGCCCTTATGTGCTGGCTCTGGCCTCTCCGGCTGGCTGGGATGCCGAGGCAATAGGCTATGTCAGGGAAGGCAAATCACTGTCGCATGGCCTGTCCCTGGCATTGCTTGGTCTGAAGGACAGGGTGGTTCACTACAATGCCGCCGACGAGCGGCTGAAGAAACTGCTGCCGTACCTCGAGGTGAAGTCATAGCGTTGCAAATGGGGCTGGTAGCATATCGGCAATCTACCCATACACGACAGTAATACTGGAGAGAAGTGAAGAGCGATGAAACGAAGAGACAAAATGATAGCTAGAAAAGCTGTAGTTGCTCTGATGCTGGTCCTGTGCTTGACAGCCGGCTCTGCGGTGGCATTGCTCCCGGTTGGTCAACGAGTGCCGAAAACGGCTCTTGCCCAAACATCACTTCAGGTGAGCCCGCCCGTGATGACTCTGGAGCTGCTGGCCCATGGAACCGGTGAAGCCCAATTCACTGTAGTGATCCCGGACTGGAGCGGCGATGTCGACATCGGCGTGGAGAACATTCCCTTAGACTACCAGCCAAAAACGGTTTGGGTTGAGGCCGGCGTCGAGACCGAGGTTGTGCTCACCTTCTATGGCGACGAGGAGGTGGGCTCGATGGTCATTGTGGGCAAGACAACCTTCCTTCCCCGATCCGAGGCCCCATTTGTCCCTGGTGTTAAGGTCCCGACTCAAGTAATCCACCGGGTGGGGGATGTGACTCCGACACCGGCCCGCAGCCTCACACTATCCGTTGACCCTCCGGACTCAGGGGGAGTGACGCTGAACCCTACTGGAGGCATCTATACATCGGGCGCGGAGGTGGCGCTCACTGCCGTCCCCGCTGAGGGATATGCTTTTGACCACTGGAGCGGTGATGCCTCAGGGACCGATGCCGAGGTTGGCATCACTATGGACGCGGACAAGAGTGTTACCGCCCACTTCATAAGGGTCAATCCTAGCACCACCATAGAAACGAGCATGGGCACCATCAAGTTTGAGCTTTACGAGCAGAGGGCGCCCATAACTACAGCAAATTTCATCAAGCTCGCCGAGAGCGGTTTCTACGACGGCCTCATATTCCACCGGGTGGTCGATGACTTCGTCATCCAAACAGGCGACCCCACAGGAACCGGGACAGGCGGATCGGATGAAACCATTGTCCTGGAGATAGATGAGGAATTGACCCACAAAGACGGAGCTGTAGGTATGGCAAGAAAGGCAGACCCCAACAGCGCCACATCACAGTTCTATATCTGTGATGGCGCTCAGCACGGTCTGGACGGCAGCTACGCCGTATTTGGCCAGGTCTTCGAGGGAATGGATGTCGTTCGGGCCATCGCCGGGGTGTCGGTGGACGCAAACGATAAGCCCGTGGAAGACGTGGTGATGATAAAGGTCACCATTCACAGGCCGCCTGGGCAGCCTACTAATGTATCGCCTCTCAATGGAGACACTGGCGTTAGCATGACTCCAATGCTCCGATGTTCCGCGTTCTCCGACCCCGATGGCGGGGACACACACGCCGCTTCCCAGTGGCAGATTACGACGATCCCGGGTGACTACTCCAGCCCTGTGTTTGACAGTGATACCGATACCTCCAACCTCACCACGATCACTATCCAATCGGGAAGCTTGACGAACAACACCACTTGCTACTGGCATGTGAGGCACCAGGATAATCATGGGGCTTGGTCTGCCTGGTCGGCGGAAACGTGTTTCAATACAACTACTGGCATTCCCCAACTGGAGTGGCACAGGACATTCGGCGGCTCAAACCAGGATGTTGGCCGTTGTGTCCAGCAGACCTCTGACGGTGGGCAAATCATAGTAGGGACTACAGTTTCCTTCGGGGCTGGCAGTTCTGATGTGTGGCTGATAAAGACGGATTCAGACGGAAATGAGCTGTGGAACAACACCTTTGGCGGTTCGGACTTGGATTACGGCAACTCTGTTCAGCAAACCTCTGATGGTGGCTACATCATAGCGGGACGCACATGGTCTTATGGGGCTGGTGTTAGCGATGTGTGGCTGATAAAGACGGATTCAGACGGAAATGAGCTGTGGAACAACACCTTTGGTGGATCAGACCATGATGGTGGGTTCTCTGTTGAGCAAACCTCTGATGGTGGCTATATCATGGTAGGATATACAGTATCTTATGGGGCTGGCGGGATGGATGCGTGGCTGATAAAGACGGATGCGAGCGGAAACGAGACTTGGAACAAGACCTTTGGCGACTCAGGCGGTGATTGCGGCCGTTCTGTGCAGCAAACCTCTGATGGGGGCTACATTATAGGAGGAGATACAGAATCTTATGGGGCTGGCGATTCTGACGTGTGGCTGATAAAGACGAATTCCAACGGAAGTGAGCTCTGGGATAAGACCTTTGGCGGTTCGGACTGGGACCAGGGCTATTCTGTTCGGCAAACCTCTGATGGAGGCTACATCATAGCAGGATATACAGTATCTTATGGGGCTGGCGGTTCTGATGTGTGGCTGATAAAGACGGATTCCAGCGGGAACAAGCTCTGGGATAAGACCTTTGGCGACTCAGGCGGTGATTGCGGCCGTTCTGTGCAGCAAACCTCTGATGGGGGCTACATTATAGGAGGAGATACAGAATCTTATGGGGCTGGCGATTCTGACGTGTGGCTGATTAGGACGGACTCCAATGGAGATCAACTCTGGGATAAGACCTTTGGCGGTTCGGACTGGGACCAGGGCCAGTCTGTTCAGCAGACCTCTGATGGTAGCTACATCGTGGCAGGCTATACAAACTCCTATGGAGCTGGCGATTGGGACGTCTGGCTGTTGAAAGTAAGCAATCCCTCCAACCAGCCCAGCAACGCTTCACCCTCAAATGGGGCAACGGGGCTGGGCCTGACTCCCACCCTGGAATCCTCTGCCTTCTCCGATCCCGATACCGGCGATACCCATGCTGCCTCTCAGTGGCAGATAACTGCTACATCAGGAGACTACTCCAGCCCTGTCTTTGACAGCGATACTGATGCCTCCAACCTCACCAGCATTAGTATCCCATCAGGACTCCTGAATTATGATGCTACCTACTACTGGCATGTTAGGCATCAGGACAACAATGGTGCATGGTCTCAGTGGTCAGCAGAGACATCTTTTGCCACTGCTGTTGCACCAAACCAGCCTCCTAACCAGCCCAGCAACACCTGGCCTCTAGACGGAGCTACCGGTGTTCGCCTGCCCCCGATCCTTCAGTCCTCCGGCTTCTCCGACCCCGATTCTGGCGATACCCATGCGGCATCCCAGTGGCAGATCAGCGCGACCCCAGGCAACTACTTCAGCCCTGTTCTTGACAGTGGCACTGATACCTCGAACCTGACCAGCATTACCATCTCTTCCGGAACCCTGCAGCATGCCATCACCTACTACTGGAGGGTGAGGCATCAGGACAACAACGGCAACTGGTCGGCATGGTCTGAGGAGACGCAGTTGACGACGGAGGTCAAGGAGGTTGATGGAGGCCAGAACGGCGAAGACGGCATCGGGGACTGGGCCACGGAGAACTGGTGGATACTGACCGGGGCAGCGGTGGTATTACTGTCCCTTCTGGTGGTTGCTATCTCGATTGCTCTGAGACTGCGGAGAGAGAAGGAAGTGAAAGAGTGGGAGGACGAGGGCTATCGTTGGTAGGACCGAGAGCAAAGGCTGGGACAGCAGCAAGGAAAGACAGAAATGGCAGGTTCAGAGAAGCAGGAATGGTCACACAAGGAACTGAAGGCCAGGATTGACAGGCTCAAGAAGGCCGAGAAGGAACTGGGGGAACTGAATGCTCCTCGGGATGTCTTTGGCACTGAGACCGAGTCAATCAGAGCCAAGCTGAAATCAGTGCCCCAGGTGGAGGAGGTGGAACAGGAACTAGAGGCCCTCAAGCAAAAGGTGGCCAAATACCAGGCTTCCCTCAGGGAGACTGCCACCGCTGAAGAAAGGGCTAGAAGGGCACTGGAGACCGCAGCTATAGAAATCGAGGGGGCGAACTCCTCGGGACTTGAGGTATCTGAAGCCGAAGAACTGCTGGCACAAGCACGTGATGTGCTCAATAGGAAGGACTACCGGTTGGCTGTGGGGTATGCCACAAGGGCCGCCGATCTGGCAGCCCAGGCGAGGAGAACAGCCAAACCGCAGGTGATAGTCGAGCTGGACGTGGAGAATTACAGCCCAGGCGAGTGGAAGGCCGTTGACCTTGGTGTGGTGAACCAGGGAAAGGCGCAGGCGCAGGCAGTCGAACTGCGATTCTCTCCTGAGGTGGAGGTGAAGTGGCTTGCGCCGATAGCCAGGCTCGATGCCGGGGCCAGAGAGGTCCTGAAGATAGGGCTGAAACCCAGAGATGCGGGGGATATCCCGCTGGACGTGGAGGTCTCTTACAAGGACATGGCAGGCAGAGGCTACTCCGGGGTGCAGAGGTTCTGGCTCAAGGTGAGCAAAGCCCTGAAAGTAGAGCAAACGGTGGCTGACGTTGGCCTGGGAGTTGGCTTGCTACCGCAGTTGGAGAACTATACCCTCGAAAGAAAGATAGGGTCAGGGGGCTTCGCTGATGTATATCTGGGGCAGGACAAGGAGGGGCAAACCGTAGCCCTCAAGATACCCCGCCTGTCCCAATACGAGACCATCGAGGCCAAGGACTTCCTTAGCGAAGCCGAGCTGTGGAGCAAACTGAGCAAGCTGAAAGAGCCGTATATCGTGGAGCTATACGAATATGGTACTGCACCCTATCCCTGGATAGCCATGGAATACATGGAAGGCGGGGCGCTTAGAGAGCGCATGGACCGGCTTGAATGCAAAGACTGCCTGGAGATAGCCATGAAGCTAATGGAGGCGTTGCACTCCGCTCATCACCACGGGGTTATCCATCGAGATATCAAGCCAGAGAACGTGCTCTTCGACAACCAAAACACGCCCAAGCTCACCGATTGGGGACTGGGTAAGGTGTTGCTGGATGCCTCCAGGAGCAGCATTGGCTTCAGGGGCACCCTGGCATACTCTGCGCCAGAGCAACTCGCGGGTTCGAGGTTTGGCATTGTTGACTGGAGGACGGACATCTATCAGATGGGGATGCTGGTGTATGAGCTGCTCACCGGGCAACTTCCCTTTGCCGGTGCAGAGGCAGGAACGGCAATTACGAGGATATTGAATGACCCGCCACCGCCGCCCAGCGAGTTGAACAGCCAAGTGCCACACGAGCTGGATAGTGCAGTACTGCGGGCTACAGCCAAGCGCAAAGAAGATAGATTCCAGAGCATGGACGCCTTTATGGATTGCCTCAAGGAAGTTCTGAAGGGTCTCTGAGGAGAAGGCAATGAAAGCATACCTGAGATTGGTCAAAAGCGAGGGTTCCGCTGCAGAGTTTCCGGTGGAAGGAAGCCTGGAGATAGGCAGGGCTGCTACGGGGTGGAATCTGGTGCTGCGGAAGGAAGGGAAGGAGACACCCCTTGGCGTGCAGGATGCCATGGCTTCCCGGCAACATGCCTCGTTGTACTTTGAAGGTGGGCAACTAATGATTCGGGACGCAGGAAGCCTCAATGGCACCATAGTGAACAACCGGCTCTTGCCCCAGTGGGTGAAAAGGAAAGGGAGCGCACCGCTTCGACTAAAGGACGGCTCTACTATTAAGATAGGCAATACCGAGATGGAGATTAGGATCGACGCAACTCCCTCCTATGATGAACTGGTGAAGCTGGTAAGGGAGGTCAAGCTGGAGTCCGAGCTGACCCTCAGGCATCCTGCAGAAGAGGCCCAGAGACTGGCCAACTCCTTCAGGATCATACTGGACATAAGCGAGCAGTGCTGCAATACCGGTACCAGGGTAAAGGAACTCGACAGTCGCCTTGACAGGCTTAAGGAATACCTGGCGGATGAGGCAATGATAGCCGACGTGGCCGATCTGCAGCGCAGGATCGGTGCCGACCTATATCAAGAGGAGTTTCTGCGCGAGCCACAGGTCTGGGAAGTGAAGGACTTCTGCCATCGCTTCGTGGAGCAGTGGAGCAGCCGGTTCATGAAGTAGGTGTCCCTCTACACAATTGGGTGGAACGTTCAGCATACGATTGACTTCGGTCTCCTGAGTAGGCCCGTGCACAACAAAAGTCCATGTTATTGGGTGTCCCAAGGTGAACGACCCGAGAGCGGTAGACGCCCAGCAAGCATCACACATTCGGGGGCCGATCGGTCTGCAAAAGGACTTCAGCTTGACTTCTCAGGCGTTGGCAACTCCAGTATCAGCAGATCGTCCAGACCTGAGTTCGGAAGATCAAGGAGTCTGAGCACCCGCTTGACGTAGCTGAAGGCTGCCTCATCGCTACGCCCAACGATGCTCCTTTGAAGTGGCTGATCCGAGACTATTAGACAGCCATAGATAGGTAGACCCTCAGTAGTCCTCCTTCCAAATGCCATGAGCTTCAGAAGATCCAGTTCTACTCTTGCACCTTTACCTTCCTCCACCTCACAGGCTACCCAAAACCCATCCCTCTTGATTACGCCATCAATCTTAAAACGGGTAGGTGCGACCTTAACATCTTCGTCAATGCCGTATGAAGCACCACGTAGGAGAATTAGCAACCTTTCGCGGACACTTAGCTCTTGAGCTACCACCTGTTGCAGTAGGGCCAGCAAGTGTTCTCGCAGTTCCTTCGGGAAAGACGGGGCCTGGCCCAGTAGTTCCCTCCAAGTTACGTTCTGCATGGACATCGTGAGCTACCTCCTCTCTGATAGTTGACAGGCGCAGTGGGACAATACGACACCAAGCTGACATGTCTGGGCCGTCTCTCAGTCCCGTCCCTTAGTCCAACTGTTCCGATGATATGTGGCTGTTCCGGAGCTGAACAGCATTCGAACCTGTGACGGCCCCAGTCATTCTCCTTCTGGCTGATCGGGATGGGACAATTCATCCTTTTTCTGCATTGCGCTGGGCCGATAGGTTCTACCATGCCTCCACATCCGATTCAACGGCTCTGACCAAGTTCCAAAGCCTTCTTCAAGTCCTTGATTAGAGCGGAGACGTCTTGAGGCCTGTCTTCCTTAGCCTTGGCAAGAGCCTGCATGACTATTGGATCGAGTTGAGGAGGAACGCTAGAATTGACTCGACTGGGTGGTAGCGCCTCCTCAGTAAGTATCCTGGCTATGTCGCCCCCGAAAGGGGGCTGATTGGTCAGCATCTCATAGAACGTGGCTGCTAGTTGATAGATATCTGTCCTCCAGTCTATCGCACCAAATCTCGCGCTGGAGAGCTGCTCAGGAGCAGAGTAAGCCAGAGTTCCTTTGAACACCCCGACACTGCTTGATGTTTCCAGCATTACCTTGCCTAGCCCCCAGTCGGTCAGCTTGGGAGTATTCGCCAGATTGAACAGGACATTCTCCGGCTTTATGTCGCGATGAATAACCCCCAGGTGGTGGGCATAGAATAGCGCCTCGAGTAGCCTGAGCCCCACTGACACTGCTTCCCTGGGGCTAAGTGTGCCAATCCTGTCCCTTAAGGAGCCACCCTCCATGTATTCCATGGCTATCCAGGGGTAAGGCTTGGCCCCGTATTCATACGCCTTCACAATGTATGGGTGGTTCAACTTCATCCATAGCTCTGCCTCTCTAAAGAAATCGGTAGAGTCGAAGGTATCAAAGGAGGAAAGCCGGGGTATCTTGAGAGCTACTATTAGTCCATCGGCTGTTTGTGCTTTGTGAACCTCGGAGAATCCCCCCACCCCGATCTTCTGCAAGATGGCGTAGCGGGATAAGTCAGTCCCAATCTCCCTAGCTGGTTCTAGGCTAGCTGGCACCACCTCCCGGGCCTGGTAGTACTCAATCACTTTAGCTGACAGGAGAGTGATCTCCTTCTCGACCTGATCCACCTGCTTGGGACGCTTCAACTTTGCCTGTATCGATTGCATGTCTGCGTCAAATAGACCCGGAGGCACATTCAGGGCATTCAGACGTTTTTCAGCGTCTTTAAGCCTCGTGATCGCCTTTTCGACTTCTTCGAACTCCTTCTTCATTTCCCTAGATAGGCCCATTTGAATCACCCCGGACTAAAGGCTGCCAAAAATCGGGACGGCATGCCTAAGTCCCTTTCCGGCTACTACCCGGCATAGCGCCAGCCTGGAGGCCAGACTTCAATAACTAAGTCTTTCTCGCACGTACTCCAATGACTTACGCTGATCTTGTACCTGCCTTCGTATGACGCGGTGAAACTGAAATCGTGCCGGGGGGCAGTGTCATAACGTCCATTCCAATCATGCAGCGACTCACCGCCCGGACCAAGGATCTGGAAATGCCACTCATATGACCACCACTCCCCAAGGCTACATTCTCCAGTGAGCACTGCAAAACCTGTGACCTCTTCACCTGCGTTAAGCGATTTTGTATAAGAAACACTGGAAACTACTAACGACCCTGAGGGCATTGTGTATTGTATCTCTTGATTCAATTTCTTGAAATGGGCGATAACGTCCTTGTCGGAGTCCACAGTAATGGTAGTCGAACTTGAGCTCCCCGTAACATCGCCTCCCCAGTAGTCAAATTGGTAACCCGACGAAGGTGTAGCGGTCATGATAACGTCGGTACCAGAGTAATAGGCACCACCGCTGGGGTCGAGGTTGACGCTGCCACTCCCTGCTGGACTGACGGATGTAGACAAGCTATACAGGGTGAGCGCCGTGAAGTTGGCGAGTACGCTCTTATCTGCGTTCATAGTTATCGTAGTTGTTGGATTTGTGCCAGAAGCGTCTCCAGACCATGAACTGAATTCGTAGCTGGACGATGCCGTAGCGGTCAAGGTAACGTCGGTGCCGGAGTAATAGCTACCACCGCTCGGGTTCAGGTTGATGCTGCCACTCCCTGCCGGATTGACAGACGCAGACAAGCTATACCGTCGCTGGTAAGGGACACCATTCTCGCCGCTACCTCCGGAGGTTTTATCGTTACCCGCTGTGGGCACAATCACACCCACAGCGATGCCGACAATCACTACAATCAGAGCAATTAGAGCAATCCATCCCAAGCGTGGCTTGTACTTCTTTGTCTTGCTCGCCTCCTCTTGGCCAAACCACCTCTGTCTGAGGTCTGACACATCGAAACCCTCGGATTCCCACCTCTTTAGTTTCTCTTCGTATTCATCGTAATTGTTCTTCAACTCGTACTCCCTCAGAGTAGGGCCAACTTCTTTGCACATGTATATCGTGTGCAGGAGTGGAACACTCTGGCCACGACGGAAACAGTGTACATTCACATCCCCAGGGCTCTGCTCCCTCACAGTGCTTTGTACGGCTTTCTTGCCAACAAAGCATTGCGTTGTTCAATAGGGTATGCCAGCGAGGCTCACAGGCCGGATGTCCATTCAGGATATGGGTGGCTTCGCACATAAGTAGTATGCGAGATGCGAACTGCTGGCTTTTTGTTCTCATGCCCAGGATTGCCTTCCGTACTTCTTTAGAAATCTGACCACCCTATCGACGTCGTCATTTGTCTTCTCTCTGAGTCGCCTGGCTATGCCCCTGGCTGTTCTCACGTCCTTGTCCAATTGCCGCCATGTCTCTTTGCCAATGTATTCGGCCACGCCGTGTGGGACGTCTTCATACTTTGTCAGATATCCGTTGCAGACCGAGACGAAGTCACCAAAGGAATAGGGAGGGAAGTGGAGTTTGGTATCGAATCGGGACAGAAGCTCTGAAGGTGTGTCTTTATCGGTATTGCCGGCAGCGAAAACCGTGAGGTCCAGCTTCAGCCTCCTATGCCTCCGGTACTTCGCTTCCAGAACGTCGCCGCTTTCCATACCGATAACAACACTGCTGTGGCATCCATTGGTATTTTGTCTATTTCGTCCAAGAGAAGTATTCTGGGCTGATAGTTGAAAAAGGCGTCGGTTAGCCCCGCCCCAGATACTCGGGAACCTGTAGCCTGATACGTACCCCTGAGACAGCCCAATTCCATGAGGAAAAGAGACTTGGCAGTGGCAGGCGGACCTATGAAGAGATAATGGGTCTTCTTCCTCTCACCGAGTGTATACTTGATCTCATCCTTGATGTCTTCATAGCCGACGATGCACTCAAATAGGTCGTCCGGAAGTTCAAGCTCCTCGATTGGCGCCGCTGCAATCTCCACGCTTTTTCCGAGAGCCTCTTTGATCACTGACCTTCCTATGAGTGAGTAGTAGGTTGACGAATTCGTAGAAAAGACGACCGACACAAGCCCTGCGTTTAGAAGAGGGCGTATCTTTGTGGCAGAGATACCCACGTCAGTCCACTCCCAGGACACATCGGCGCTCTGGCCTGAAACCTCCCTTGACCAGTCATGTGGGGCATGTTTCTCCTCGTATTCTATGAGATAGCGAAGCAGTCCCTCTCTCTGCGGGTCTTCGGCGAGTTTGAAGACCGCTCCAGCCAGGCATTCGTCATGGACTACCCCAGACGCTTCTTGAAAACCTGGGATAACCACGCCATTTTGAACCTCTTCAAAGCAAATCTTGCAAAGCCCCACTTGTTTTCCCTCCTTACCCCTCAATTGCAGAATTGTATTTCCTCTACGTTGGTGTGCCTGTCCGGACGCTGGCCTACCGGCCTGTTTGATTACCAGCATCCGTTACCTCGGTTGAGACAATTGTTGGCCGGCTATGGATCTGAGATTTTGCGATAGAAATGCCAGAGCTCTTGGGCGATATCTTCATCGCTCACCAAGTGCTCATAGATCCATCGCCAGTCCTCGGTTATCCCTTCCCGCTCTATGGAACAAAGCAGTCTCCAAGCGTTCCATCCGACAACAACGTTTTTCTGCTCACTCGGGCTCTTGTCAGTGTACTGCTCGTGAAAGCGCAGCATTTCATGGAAATCGATTAACGCCACACGTTCTTCCCCGGCCAGCTTACCCTCCACGTCCGCCCTCACCACGTCTTTGTTGTCGGCGGGTCCATATAGACCGAGCTTAACCAGGGCATTGAACGCAGCCTGATCCAGGGGAAAAACATCTTTGTTCCCCCAACAGTAGGCATCCAGTAGCCTCACTGTTTTCGCTCGGAAACCTTCCTCTCTTAGCAAAGCTTGGGTGTTCTCCGGCGTAAGCGTCTCCATCCATGGGCCGAAGTAGCTTCGCAAAACTGACCAAAGCCTGGCTGTGTTACTACCCTGTGGATCGCCAAGTCCGATTCCCCCGTCCTTGATTGGGCCCAGCAATCGCCTTATTTCGCTCTTTTCCAGGTTCCTGAGGGTATCGAAACCGGGATGCATCTTGAATAACCGTCCAAGACACGGTGCTAACTGTATGTCTCTCTTTAATGGCGAGAGAATCATCGTCATAACAATGCGGTATTTGTCCCTCGACTCATGTCGCAGCTCCTCAGGCAATGGTAGCTGACCAGGTGATGCGCTTTCCAAACGGACAAGGTGCTGGGGATGCATACGATGAAGTTGCCAGTAGGCGTCCAGAAGCGCATCCCTATCGGGCGAAGAAGGGTTTTCCGTCCTTGTACGATGTCCCATTGGTCCACCTCCTTTGCGTGCTCCCAGTACAGACTTCACCATCCTGCGAGAGATCTCGGCACGTGAGTCACTCCAGTTGTGGCTGATGACGCCCCTCTCTGAATGACTTCCAGCAAGCTGGAACGCCACCAGATCATCCCGTTTTCGCTCTGTGTTCGGCTCAGGGTGTTGGCTCTATCTCAATAATTGTGGCTTCAGCTACAGATATAGGTTCGCTCGTCAGAAGAATCTCACCTGTCGCATCTTTGACAGTGATGTCTCTAAACTCTACCCCACCTACTAAGTATGGGTATGTTATCTCAACTGTAGCCCCTGCTGGAAACTCATACACCTGGCCTGGAGATACAGTTATCGCAGGTATACTGAAGTCGTCCCTAACCACGAAGCTTATGCTTGCTTCCGATTTCTCAATATTGCTGACTTCAACTTGGGGAGGGATAAAAACGCTGTAGCGAACAAGCGCTTGATGTTCTTGCAGTTCCTCTACCTGCTGAGTGAGTTCTTCCAATCGGTTATCCACTGCTACTGATTGGCTATCAACCCGGTCGCCAAGTTCCTCCAACCGGTTATCCAAGCTGATCCAGCTATAAACGCCAAAGCCTCCTAAACCTATGGCAGCAACTACTGAGACGACGAGAATACCGAGCAAGAAATCCCTCATTGATTCCTCCTTTCACTGTGGTCTCGACTTGGCTACTCAGCGAACCCGTTAGTCTTTGTAAAGCAAAAGGTGCCCTTACCAAGGTAGCGCCAGGCTTGTCTCCTTTTGCTTCCGCTGGTGTGCCACCAAGCATCTTTGCATGAGAGGCATGTCATCAGTGTGGTCCCGGTGCGTCCTAGTTACAGCATCAGAAGTCCCCATTTTGTGGAAACCTCCTTCATGTCTTCTCGTTCCTCTATGATCAGAACCTATTATAGCGCAAAATGTGCTCCTTGGGAACATTTTTGAGATAAACTTTTCCTATTATTTATTTTGTGCAGAAGAGAAACATAGTTGGCTCTCGCGTTCGCAAAGCAAGAAAGGAGTCGAGGATTACTCAGATGGACTTGGCAGCTCGGCTGCAAGTGCTAGGTATAAACATAGATCGCTCTGCCATATCAAAGCTTGAAAGTGGGGTTAGACCTGTTACAGATGTCGAAGTTGCGGCTATCGCTAGAGTCTTGAAGGTTCCTATATCGTGGTTGTTTGAAGAGGGTAACGAAGTATTTGACCAGTAGAGGTTTAATGAAACAGCGTCATTACCTAGGGATGACTCTATTGGCATAATACTGCACGGTGCATAACTTATTCGTTGGCTGTGTGATGTGAGCTGGCCCCTTCAATCATGACCATGTCGTTCTAACACTGTTGTCTTATGAAACAAGGGGTGTCCCTACGCGCGGTTATGGCTAGTGCGAGCTAAACAAAAGACAATATTGTGAAATAGACCAGGCCTCATGCTAAGACGCCAATAGCTTGAACGTTGGCCTCAGGCCCTCCTAATGGGTGGTTTGCCATAGCGTTTACCCTGCGGTTTACCATATGTAGTTTACCTGCTCATAACAGCGTCCCATCGTCTAAAATCATAGGTAACAGAGGAGGGAGGAGCCCCACCCCAATCAGGTATAAAAAATGACGGTTGTAAAATATCAAATGTCGAGACAATTATAAAAAAGATGGTGATAATGATAAGGGGGAAATCTAGGTGTAAACCTAGCAATCAAGGCAACCGGGAGGGATAATGCCTGGAAATGTCAGTTCTTTGATATGCTACCCACTTCTTTCTTGCAGGTATGTATTAGCTAGGAGTGTGTCCGAGTAATCCAAAATCGGCCAGTTTTTGAAGCTAAGCGAGGACCGTTCTTTGGCCCTTTCAAAGCTACGGCACATATTACTCAGACAGGCTCTAGGCCTGCTCACTTTATGAGCCTCTCAGCATGTGCTCTTGTCTCACGCTCGTAGAACTGCTGACCTTCGGGCGTACTGAGGTCTACTCCCAAGACCTTTGCTTCCGACTTGACCCAGTTTGTGACTATGCGCGACTGCATGAGGACCCTGATTGCGTTCTCCAGCTCGTGCTTTGTGAAATTAGCTCTCTTTCTCACTTGCCTTCCCTGCCTTAACTATCTCTCTTTTAATCAGGGTGTCGTGGGTTCGAGTCCCACACGGCCTACTCTAGCTAGACAAGCCGCTGTCCTGACGTATTTCCCAGAAAATCGGGGTGTCATGACACTGGGTGAGCCGACACCCTGATTTTGACATTTCCCGGGTCTAGCGTCAACCAGATTGGCCTGCCCCCTGGTAATCCGGTACAAAAATGACGGTTGTGTCATATCAAACGTGGATGCAATGAGAAAAAATGATGACGATAACGATACGGACGAATTTGGAAAAAGTCAACATAGTCCGTATAGTGCTTATCACTAAGGCTCAGCACTGGATAGTCACTATCGTCCATAATACGCTTCAATCCTGCGGCGGATGGCCTGACTAGCTTGACCTACGTACCTCATGATACCCATCGGAGTGCTTCAAAGGCATTTCTGCTAACGAACTGCTGATAGTGATACCTGTCATAGCCGCGTCGAATGAGTTCTTCGAACTGCCTAACCCGGAATATTTGCAGGCTCGCGCTCACATACCAGACAGGCCTCCCCTGGAAGGGCTACTGAAGCTTATTGGCGCCGCAAAGCAGGACCAAGCTATTATAAAGACCTGCCACGTGCCGGATCTTCCCCCGCCAGAATCTGCGGCCCGACGCTAGTCGAAGCTAAGCTTCCGTCCAGCTAAACACGGATAACTGGCTCCTCGCCAAACAAAAGGGCCTGTTGTTCAATCATGGCAATAGCTGGTGTCTCTCCGGTACCCTGTTGCACCTCCCCATGGCCTATGAGACCGATACCGTTCAGAGATTCCACTGATCAGCAGGCTTGACAAACACTCGGATATATGTTATATTTTAATAAAACGTAAGCACATCATGATCAAGTGTCGCCGCCGTAACTACCAGTTGGGGGGCTCTAAAGCAATGACCTACCCTAGCGATGTTATTATCGGGGAGGAGGCATCTGTAGTCGGGAATCGCCTTCTTCTTATTGATCCCCGGGGAGAAATTGATGAGAACGACCTCCTGGAGTTTATGGAGAGGCACATTGAGCCGGCGTTCTGGAAGTGGTGGGAGCAGAAAGAGGCCATGAGGCGCGCCGGTGCAAAGGGGGTCGTGAGAGCGATGCAGGCCGAAACAACAGTAGCAGAGGAAGTGCAGCCGGTAGAGGTACGGGATGTTCCTCGAGGGCCAGAGGTTTATCTTATTAACTGTTGGCATTGTGGTGGGCAAATTGCCTGGCGCACTGACCTGGGTTTTCAGGGTTCCTGCCCGTATTGTGGAGCACTAATACAGTTGACCATCTAGAGGAGAAGGCAAAGAAAGGGCGGCTCCTGAGTGTAAGTGTGGTTCGATAGTGAAGGCATGACAAGTCTGTTTATAGCTAGGTGTAAAGGGACGTGAGGAATAACACGAGCCAGACAAAACTGAAGGCTAGACTTTCTATGCTCTTTTCGGCTTTCAGACAGGGAAGCGGAGTACCGCCGTGGCTAGTCTCTGAGATGACTGCCTCTATGCTCATTATGCAGGCCGATAAGTGGCTTCATTTGTTGCCACCGCTTGGTTTTAGCCAGAGTGTACATTTCCTTCAATATGACCCTTACCTCGAGCAGATCTCCATGGAGCCAGTTGAGAAGGATAGCGAGAAATGGGCTGAGAGCAACCAGGTTCGCGATGCTTTACTGACACTAGACAGACTACTGCACTCGGTAGATGAGCTCTGGGACGGGGGCAAACTAGCACAGGGACGTATAGTCCTACGGACCCTTCCCGCCTTGGGGGCATTGTTCTGGTGCCCCGAAGGCAGGAGAATAATGCCTGAAGTAGCTAGAATACTGGGGTGCAGTGAAGAAACGCCGGCCCGAGTATTCGATTCGTACGGGGCGGCGATCGAATCTGGGGATGTGCATGCTCTTCAAGAGATACATCAGCTTATTGATAGCGACCCTGTCTTTAGTTCATGGACTGAAGAGTTCTGTGACACAGCTACCAGTGTAGATTTGCCAGAGAGGCCATCGCCACTCCACTTCATGAACTTGGTATCGAGTGTCTTACTAAGAATGCTGCAGGGGGAGGAGAGAAGTGATAACGATTGAGGAGATAATCCAGGGCAGAAAGAAAGCTAGGGAACGGCCCAGTAGCGAAGAACTCCGCCGCTTGCCCGACCGAAAGGCGTTTATTAACGGCAGGGTTTCCAATCCAAGTCAGATAACACAGAGTAAAGAGTCTATGAGGGAGATCGCCTGCCTTGTAGACCTGGCTAAGCAAGATGGCTTGAAGACAAACCTGGATTCAACCGGTGTAGAGCAGTGGTTGGAACAAATTCAATCAGGTACAGAGCTACCGGGAGTGCTGGAAGATGGCGAAGTAATTGTAGATTGCCAGGATCTTGGTATTTCAGGCACACTGAGCGATGATAGGCGTCCAGGGTTAGCTCACATGAGAAAATGCCTCGAAACAACAGAAATAGGGGCAATCTATGTTACTGAGGGTGTGAGTAGGTTATCCCGTGATCCTGACCGGGTGATACCGCGTACTCTCCTCAAGCTGATGAAGCTGTCGAATTGCAAGTTACGCACACCTGACGGTGTGCTCAGCCCATGCATAGAGCGGGATTGGGAACAGCTGGATGAGGATTTTGAGGAGGCAGCTAGAGAGCTCAAGACGCTCAGGAAGCGTCTCCACCGGCGCAAGATGGAAAAGGCAAAGCGGGGTGAGCACGTTGGTTCCGCCGTGCCTCCAGGCTTTTTCCTGCCTATAGCTGGCCAGAGGAATGATGGCAGCTATATTTTTGGCAAGCTGGAACTATACCAGCCACATGTTGAGATCAACATTCTTGTCCTCAAGGAGTTTATCCACTGGAGAAGCAAAACCCTGGCTGCTCGTGCCTTAAGAGCCCGTCATGTTGTCTATCCTTTCTTTCCGCAGGAACTGGCCTATATGAACACCCGCACCAGCCTGAGAACATCGCTACGGGTGGAAGAGGAGAAGGGTTGGGCAATAACACCTGAGGTCATCGAAGGAGTAGCCACTAACGTGAAGCAAATTGGAATCTGGGTCTATGGCGACCACGTTATTCGTGACAATCACCCCTCAGCATTTTCAGGAGAGTTGTTAGACCTGTGGCTCCGAGCTTGTGAGATAGCATCAACCAGAGAGTCCAAGCGTAAAGCTGTCAACGTTGAGCCTATGGTCTTTGCCGGGCTGTTCTTCTGCGCCAATCATGATGAACCGTGGCCAATCTCATCACATAACGTCGAGGGGCGGTTACGCTGCACTAAGGACTATCGGATTGGTGCTGCCATATGTCTTGACATGGTGGCACGCATAGTTGTTGACCCATTAACCAGGGTTTTCATGGAAAGGTTTAACCCTACCACCTATGTTGATACCATATTGCAGCAGGCTGAACAAGAGATGAGGCAAGGCAGCCTTGAAAACAGGAAGTTGGAACAAGATAAGAGGCAGCTAAAACAGCGTATCGCCAATCTCAAAAGCAGCTTAGGATATGGAGATAAGAGAAAAGACGAGATACTACTGGAGGAGATTACGAAGGCGGAAAGGTACCTCGCCGGCCTGGAACAGAGAGCCCAGGAAGAGCATAGAACAACCTCGAAATCTATCAACATAGCCAAGGTTCGTGAATTCCTGTGGAGATTATGGCAGAATTGGGACACCCATCCTAACCGACTAAAGAACGAGATTCTTTGCCTATTTATTGACAGAATAGAACTACGGCATGAGCGTAAGTTGATTGAAGCCACCATCGTCTGGAAGTCGGGTGAAAGGCAGACTATCTTGATTGACAGGCCCAGAGCCAAGTTTGCTCGCGAACGGCGATGGCAATCAGATGAGGACAAGCTGCTCAAAATGCTGTGGCCCTCATCCAAGAAGGAGATCATATTGGCCGCCTTGCCCGATAGGAGTTGGGGTGCAATAGAACAGAGATCCCTAAGACTGCGGCTGAAGCGCAAAAGTGATCCGTGTCGTTTGGGAGGATCGAAACACTGGACAGAGGAGGAGAAGTCAAGGCTTACCGAACTCTACCAAGCTGGCATCTCTGTGCCTGATATAGCAGCTGAATTGGGGCGAGGTCAAAACGCAATAATAAGCAAGGCCTCTGGGCTTAAACTGAAACGACCTAGAGAAGTAAAATGGAAACGGCTCGAGCCCACTTGGAGTGAGGCAATAGAGACACTTGAGGGTTCTAAAAGGGAATGTTCAACGACAGCCTGAAGTTCTACAAGGCGCCGCTTTTGTGAAGCTTACTGGGTATTTGGCAGTCAGTTAATTGGTGCCCAAGCTCACTATTTCCTCTTTTCCTCTTGTTTCTTTTGCTTCTCCGGTTTTTGCTTCTTGGGCTTCTTCACATTCTTTCTGCCTTTTGTTCCCATACCGTCCCTCGTTTCTTAGATTGTCCTGACACCAAGTGATTCCTTGAATCCAAAAGATGAAGCTAG
>Ga0209979_1000324_pt1 | contig 68134 bp, 82 predicted proteins | sample AnhtaG_FD_183114 | JGI IMG/M metagenome (GOLD analysis project Ga0209979, IMG submission 183114) | Deep subsurface microbial communities from Anholt, Denmark to uncover new lineages of life (NeLLi) - Anholt_01485 metaG (SPAdes) (version 2) | ecosystem: Environmental > Aquatic > Marine > Oceanic...
CACCTGCTCATAAAGGAAGCGTCCATAGAAGGAATCGCTGGAATCTCTCTTGAACCTCTCTTTGCCCATCGTCCTCTCCTCTCCCTACGGGATCCTGTAAGGACGGTAAGGTTGCTTAGCCTCAGTCTATCGCCCAAAGGTTAGAAAGGCAAATTAGAGGACCTTTTTCAACAGTCTCCCTAAAGGCTATTTTACCTCCTCATGGGGGGTTGACTTAAAAGGGAGCAGCCGTTAAAATCCTTCTAAAAAAAGGAGGGGGGCAGATGGTTGAGGAGTTTGAAGGGGATATCGAGGCTTTTACTCAAGAGGAGACTCGTGAACTCTATTTAGTAGGGGCCGGGCTGAAGGAGGAACTGGAACTGGCTCCCATCTATGAGCGGTACGCCCAGCTCTTCAGTCTAGATGGCGTGAAACGGACTTTGGACCAGGCGAGGGATAAGCGGACAAGACATGTCGCTGAGTTTCTAACTCTGGGCTACCTGGAGAACAAGGTGAAGAGCCTCACCGAGGAGATCACTAACGCTATGCTTCGGGCGACGGTGGGATGGGATGGTGAGGAAATACCTTATCTGAATTTACCCCTCTTCATAGCCAATGAAGCCCGGATGGAGAGGCGTCATCGGTTGGATGAATTGAGGCGCGAGGTGACAGCCACCGTCAACCCAGAACGAAGAGAGAGGTGGGGGGACCTCCATAGTGAAGCCGAAGGTCTGGGATTCCCCGGCTACGTGGCTTTATGTGATCAACTGAGGGGGCTCAATCTAGCCTGGCTATCGGAGCAGATGCAGACCTTACTGGATGAGACTGGAGAGATATATTTCTCTCACCTTGGTTTCTTCCTAGATGATATAGGTGTGCCAGAGGCCGAAGCCAATACAGCGGATATAGCCTATCTCTTCCGAGCGCCCCAGTTCGACACCTTTTTCCCTCAAGAAGAGATGATCCCTTCGTTGGTGAACACCTTGGCTGGGGTGGGGATCGATCTCTATCGACAAGAGAACCTAGAACTGGACACCGAGCCTCGACCGCTCAAATCCCCTCGGGCTTTCTGCGCTCCCATCCGGGTGCCAGAGGAGGTGAAACTGGTCATCAAGCCCCAAGGAGGACGGGAGGATTATGAGTCTCTCTTTCATGAGGCCGGCCACGCTGAGCATTTCGTCAATACCCGGGCGGATCTTCCCACCGCCTTCCGGAGGATGGGCGATAACTCTGTCACCGAGGGGTACGCCTTCCTCTTGCACTATCTTATGATCAATCGGCGCTGGTTGAGCCGCATTGTAGGGGTGGAGGATGGGCGGGAGTACTTAAGGCTGGCCCTTTTCAACAAACTCTATTTCCTCCGCCGATATGCTAGTAAGCTCCTCTATGAGCAGGAACTCCACACCGACCTGGCCGGGGCGGAGAGGAGATACGTCTCTATCCTAGGCGAAAACCTGGGCGTGAAGATCGGGCCGGAGTATCACCTAGACGACGTCGATGACGCCTTCTATGTGGCCCAATACCTACGGGCCTGGATCTTCGAGGTGCAGATGCATCGCTACCTGGAGGAGCGGTTCGGGTATCTTTGGTTCACTAGCCCGGAAGCGGGCCGTTACCTGGTTAGCCTCTGGCAGCAGGGCCAGGAGTTCACCGTCGATGAGTTAGCCGCGGATATGGGGTACGATGGCTTAGATATCGAACCTCTATTAGAAGAGTTAACCTCCTTTTAGGGCTCCACCTCTGGAGGCCTTAGGGGTAGAGGGTGGTCAGATATAAGAGCGTCTCCTCTTCGTATAACTCCATCTCCTGAATGCTAGTGATACCTAAGCGATCGCTTATCTTCCACTCGCTTCCCCCTGGTTTCACCACTGCTAGGTTCAGGTGGACGAGTTCTCTTTCCCCCAGCCAGATATCGGGGGTTCGCAGGGCGATTACCTCGCCTTCTTTCCAGAGGTGGGTGGGGTACCAGGCGGTGGCCGGATGGTGAACTACACTATGCACCAAGGCCCCATCTTCCCGGGCGAAGAGAAGCCCTATCTCGTAATCCTCCTCCAACGGCTCCAGAGCCCGCCAATATAGGGTAAACTCATAACTTCCTCTCTTCCCCACTAGATAATCCACCCCTTTTGCCTCGTATCCCAGGAGTTCCAGTTTTTCTTCGAATCTTATACTCAAGGGGTGGTCTATCTCCTGGGCTTTGACGAAGGAGTAAAACCCTTCCGGGAGTCGAATCGGCGAGCCTCCTCCTCTCTTAAGAAGCAAGTAACCATCTCGAGCCCCAAGCAGCCTATATCGGCCGCTATCGAGGAGTTCCTGCACCTCCCCTCTGTATTCGGGGATGGTGAGGGGGTATGTCGAGGTGGTGACATCGAGAAAGATGTAATCCGCTTCCTGGCCCTCGGGGAAGAGGTAAAGATCTTCCCGCTCGCTTGTGTGGGGGTTGAGGGCCGTCTGGGCGGAGAGGGAAGCCTCTGGGGGGATGAGGCGGGTGAAGGCGGGCAAAAGGCGGTGATGGGGTGTAAGGCGCGGTATCTCGACCCCCTCGGCCAGGGGGGAGAAGCCCTCTTGACGGTGATAGAGAATGACGATGACCAGGGCTACCAGGAGGGGAGCGCCGAGACCCCTTTTGTGGCCTAGCCTGGGGCTTAACCACTCTCCTAGTCGCATCACACCGTATATACCTGCGGCAAGGAAGAAAGGGAGAAGCGGTGCTGAGTAGTGAGCCCCTCCGGAGAACATCCAGGGGGAGGTGCTGAGAAGGTTGATGGCCAGGGAGGGCAGGGAAAGGAGGGCTACCTCGGGAGCCAGAAGGGGAGCCAGGCCTATGGAGAGCAGAAGCCCCTTGATGTAGGCTACCTTCTGGGGGGCTAGAAGGAGAGAAGGTAGGGAGGCGGGGTTGGCGAGGAGGTTATCTAAGATCGCTTTTGGGCTGGTGCCCAGATGGGCGTAGCGAGAGAGATAGGGGTAGCGACCGGCGAGGCTGAAGTGGGGGATGATGACCAAGAGGGAGAGGAGGAACCAAAGGCTCCCCGCCGCTATCAGGGCCAGCCCCAGTCGCCACTTTCGGTGGCGGGCCCAAAGGTAGAGCCCCATCATGGCCACCAAAAGCGAGATCTCCTCCTTGCAAGCCATGGCCAGAAGACAAAAAAGGGAAAGGAGCCGGTAGTTACCTCTCTCTAAGAAGTAGAGGGCCGAAAGGAGAAGGGACGGCGTCAGAGATACGGCGTGGAAATCGGATAGGTTGGCGGCCTCGAGGGCGGGGGAGAGGAGGTAAGCCAAGGGGAAGAGGAGAGCAGCCCAATCATCTTTCAGTTTCAGGCGGGCCAGAAAGTAGGCTGGGAGAGCACCTAGACCCATGACCACCGTCTGAAAGACGAGAAGGGTTCTTGGGTCGCTCTTTAGAATATAGAGGAGGGAGAGGGGTACGAGGATCGGTTCCACATGGGCGGCCAGGCGGGTTGTGCCTCCCGGCCAGTTGGTGAACCTGAGGATCCGTCCCTGGAGGGTGTTCCAGAGCGCCTGGTCCATATTCCCTAGGTCGAAGGCGTTGGAGTAGAGGGTCTCATGCCTCCGAATGGACATGAGGGAGAAGACCGCGATGTAGAGGGCGATGAGGGTGAGGAGGAGGCCGAAAGCCGCCCATTTTCTCACGCTTTGCGACACAAGGCTATCACCCAAGGGAAGGAGTAGACCAACTTCTCGATCTCGAAGTACCCCTCCAGAAGACGGATGAAATCTCCAGCCGTCCAATTATGGATATGCTCCAGGTCGTTGCCCCAGGCTCTCAAGTTCTTGCCTCTCAGCAGATTGGCTAGCCTGAAGAAGGGCTCGTGGGGGACGCTGATCAAGGAGTGGCGGGAGGTCACCCTTCTCAACTCCTCAAGAGCGGGATGGGGGTCGGGAAGGTGCTCTAGGATCTCTAAACAGAGTATCAGGGGGAAGGCCTGGGAGGAGAGGGGCAAGTCTCGGATATCGCCCAGGTAGAAATCGGAGTTGGGGTTTCTCTCCCGCGCTTCTAGTAGGGAGGAGAGATCGGTATCCACCCCTTGGATGGGAAAGTCGCTATCTAGCCGCTCGATGGTGAACCCTTCGCCACAGCCGGCATCGAGGATGTGGATAGCCCCCGTCTCTCTCACCAGTTCTCCCACCCGCTGATGGAAACGCCGGATGAGATACTGCTGCAGAGGGTTGGGGTTGAGGTACTTCTGGTAGTTGCCGCGGCGGCTGTAAGGGGTTCGGCGGCTAGCCATGGCTCTCTTAAACTCTTTCCCCTGCTTAATCCGCTTACCTATCGCGGGGTGGCTATAGAGGAGGAACTCCACCCAGGGCTCAGGTTCCACATCGGCCAGGTTCTGGTTGGCCAACTTGGCCATCATGGAGATGAAGGCTTCCGGATGGCGAGTCATCTCTAAAGCGTACTGGTCCGCTGCCCATTCCCGGGAACGGGAGTAGAGGTTGGCCAAAGGGGTGGTTATCACTAGAAAGGCACCCATACTCAGAGCGAAGAGAGGCAAGGCGGCGATATCGTGGGGGGCCTCAAAGCCCAAAAGAGGCCCCCCCCAGTTCAAGGCCAGATGAGTTAGGTAGAATCCGAAGAGTATTAGCGCCGATTGAAGGATGATGCCCCGGGCCATGTCGCCATGCACGTGGTGACCCAACTCGTGGGCCAGGATGGTCTCTATCTCATCGGGGGTGTAACCCTCATAGAGGGTGTCACCCAATACGATGCGGCGGGTATTCCCCATGCCTACCAGCGCGGCGTTCGCTGCTCTGGTCTTGCTGCTGAGATCTATGGTGAAGACACCTCGCACCTTGGTGCCCGCTCGTTCGGCCAGGTCGGTTAGCCTTTTTGCGATCTCTCCCTCAGGTAGGGGTGTGAGCCGGAAGAAGAGGGGGAGAACGAGGACCGGGGCTAGATTGGTGAGGAGGGTGGAGAAAAGTAAGATAAAGAGGCCGGCTATCAACCACCAAAGGGAAGGAAAAGCCCGCCGCAGGTAATAGATCACCTCCAGGGTTAGGGTCCCCAAGAGGAGGCCCAAAAAGAGGCTCTTAGCCCGGTCGAGCCCCCACCCTTTATGGGTCTGCGTGGAGAGGCCATACCGGTGGGGGAGGACGAAGCCACCGTAATACTCCAGAGGGAAGAGCAATGCTCCGTAGATTAGGGCCCAGGCCCAAAAGTAGAGAGCCACCGCCAGGAGGGGGTGGGAGGTAAAACTCAGAGACCAAGCCTTGAGGGCTTGGGAGGGCCCTCGGAGGAAGGCGAGGAGGTATATACCTCCCAGAGCCAGATTTGCCAAAAACAGGCGGTGTCTGAGGTGAGCGTACTCCTTAGCCTTCTTCTGCCTAGTAAGGTCTAAATCTTCCTCGGTCGGAAGGGTCTTTTCTTCCATGGGCCACTTTTTATTGCACTGAGAGGAGCAAAATGCTAGAATTGGATGTCGTGATGATAACATAAGGGGTAGAGAGCGTCAAACTGCGACGCGAGGAGGCAGATTTGAAGCCCACAGGGCTCATAACTTTGACCACCGATTTCGGGATGCAGGACGGCAATGTGGGGGTGATGAAAGGGGTGATATACGGCATAAACCCCCAAGCCAGGATAGTGGATCTCAGCCACGATATCGAGCCCCAAAAGATCGCCCAGGCGGCTTTCGTCCTCTCACGCCACTACCGCTATTTCCCTGCCGGCGCCATCCATCTGGTGATTGTCGATCCCGGCGTGGGAAGCGAACGTAGAGCCTTGATCGTTCAAACGGCCGAGGCTTTCTTCGTGGCCCCCGACAACGGCGTCCTTACCTATGTGGTTCATGATGCCCGCCGTGCAATTAAGCATATCATCGGTATAAGTAACCCTAGATTCTGGCTGCATCATATCTCCCATGTCTTCCATGGCCGCGATATCTTCGCCCCGGTAGCCGCTCATCTCTCCCTGGGTGTCCCGGTCTTCGCTTTCGGGGAGGAGGCAAACGATCTGGTGACCTTCCCTCTTCCCCAGGTAGAGAGGAGGGAGGGGAAACTCAAGGGCCAAGTGGCTCATATCGACCGCTTCGGGAACCTCTTGACCAACATCTACCGGCGAGACCTACTATCGTGGAGAGTGATCAAGGTTAGGGTTCGAAACCAGGAGATCGTTGGGCTTTCCCGAACCTACGCCGACGGCCAGGAAGGGGAGGTGATCGCTTATATCGATAGTTCTGAGGAGTTGGCGGTGGCGGTGGTTAACGGCAGCGCACGGGATCTGTTGGGCGCCCAGGTGGGGGATGAGGTGGAGGTCGTTGGCCAATGATCGTTGCTCAGGGGGAGGGCATGCTCTATCTCGCTCCTCTAGTTGCCCTTCTGGGGGGTGCTCTCTTGGTTTTCTCCAACGCTCGGTATGGTAGGCTTCTGGCGCTATTATCGGTGGCAGCCGCGTTTCTCTTCACGGTGGGCATCGTTGCTCGCCCTGGCACCCTACTTCTCAGCGGCTCGGAGGAGACAGGCCTTCTCCTCTACGCCGGAGGGCCCGGTTTGATTTTCGCCCTGCTAGTCACCTTCGTCATCCTGGTGAGTATAAGGGCTCGATTCTCAAGGAGAGAAGAGGCACCCGTTTTTGCTTCGACTTTGCTTTTGGCGGCTGGAGGGCTCATCTTTCTCCTCTCCCACAACCCTCTCACCCTCTATCTTGGCTGGGGACTCTTGGACTTGAGTATCCTCTTTGCCCTCGCCCAGGGGGCCTCACCCCGCACGGCGACCAGGGCGATGATCATCAATTTCACCGCTAGCTTGGCTCTTCTCTTCTCCCTCCTGGGCGCCGCCTCTTTGGAGGGCTCCCCTATGAGCCCCCAACTCTTGGCCCTCTTGATAGTTCTCGCCTCTTGGGTTCGCTGGGGGCTATATCCGGTTCAGATGGTTCATATCGCCGCGGAGGAGATACCCTTTCTATCGGGAAGCGCCCTGCAAACGGTCACCTTGGCCACTGGAGGTTACTTTTTGACCCTCTACGAGTGGCCTCGGTTGGAGGGGGTTCCAAGAGCGGTTCTCCTTCTCTTGGCTGGGTTAGCCCTCCTCTATGGGGCTCTCTCTACCTGGCGGAATCCCACAGGGATCCGGAGGGAGAAGAGGCTCTGCCTCTACTTGGCCCAAAGCCAGATGGGGCTATTGGCCTTGGGCCTCTTGGCTGGAGATACCGGCGGTGGGCAGGCCGTTCTACTGCTAACGGTGAGCTTGATCTTGGCTCTGAGCGTCCTGCGGGTGGGGATGGAGGCCCCTCGTCAGCGCCTTGTAGTTAAGGTTGCTTTGGGCGTCGGGGTAGCCTCTTTGTGTGGTCTCCCTCTAACGGCGGGGTTCGCTGCTCGCTGGCTGATCTACGACTCTCTTCTCCGGCAGGGCGAAGGGCTGATAGTGGGTCTGGGGGCCTTGAGTTCGGCGTTGATCGTCGCGCCTCTTCTTGGATTATTCATCACTCGTGGGCCTGACCGTGGCAGGCAAGGGCGTGGGGGATGGGCCTCCGTGGCCACCCTTTGGCTCTTGGTTTTTCCCTTGGTCATCCTGGGGCTCTACCCTCAAATAGCCTTGGTGAGGCCGGAGGCGATCTCTGAGTCGTTCCCCTCCCTTGCCCAGTTATGGGGCGCGCCCTCTTCCCTTCCTATCTGGGCGGCCATAGTTTTGCCCCTTCTCTTGGGCTATCTAGCCTTTTCCCAAAGGGATACTTTCGTACGCTTCCAGGAGCGGTTGCTCCATAGAGCCGGGCCTTTCTGGGAACGGTTCTCCTTTCCCATCCCGCAGGGATCCCGAGGGACAGGGATACTTTCGTACTTGGATCTAGAGGGGCTCTATGGAGCCCTAGAGAGGGTAGGAGCAAAGGTATGTTCCGGCTTGAGAGGAGTAGTTATGGTGGTTGAAGGGGGGTCTTTGGGCTGGCTCCTCCTCTTGGCTTTCATAGTGGGCCTTTTCCTGTGGAGGGGATAGCCCCTTAGTGAGGGATCGATGCTCTTTTCAGGGGAACAGTTAGTTTGGGGGTTACTTTTCACCGCCGGCCTGATCGCAGTAGTTGAGGAGTGGCGGATCTCCCTTTTGGCCCTTCTCATTCAGTATGCTCTGGTGGGCTTTCTTCTCTCCGGCTCCCTTTCTCCTTCTCTCGCCCTAGCCAAGATAGCGACGGGAGGGATGATATTTTTTATCCTTTACCCTACCGCATGGCGGGGCCGAGGAAAACCACCCGCAAAAATAGCGAGCCAGGAGCGAAGGTTCGCTACCTCCCCCCCTTTTCGCTTGGTCGGTTCCGCGCTGATCGGGCTGGTAGCCTATGGGTTGCTCCACCAGTACCCCTGGGAAGGGGTGCCGACCCATCTGGCTTTCGCTTCTAACTTCTTGATGGCTATGGGGCTCTGGACCGTGATTCTGGGTCGAGGCCCTTTCCGCATGGGTTTGGGACTCCTCACCTTCCAGATCGGCTTCGAGTTGCTCTTCACTGCTTGGGAGAGGAGCCTCCTGGTAGCCGGTCTCTTGGGTTTGGTGAACATCCTCTTGGCCCTGGCGATTCCCTACTTGGAGGCGGTGGGGTTGGCCCGTAGAGGGGTGGAAAGATGACCCCTCTTTGGATCATCGTCGTGCCTTGGATCATGGCGCCGTGGGTCTATCTCTTCCGTCGCCGCTCCACTATCGCCGCTCTTCTTTCGGCGGGGACCAGTCTGGCGGTAGCGGTTATATGCTTCCTGCTCTCTCCCGATCAGACGGTCTGGATCTTGGGAAGGGGGCTTCTCTTCGATCCTTGGCGGCGGTGGCTCCTTCTCTTCCTTTTCGCCGGGGCGGTTCTCCTCTTCCTCTATTCCTGGCACCTGTCCCAAGGCTGGTCCTTTTTCCCCTTCCTTCTGGTTACCTTGGGGCTCCTCGCCGGCTCGGCGATGGTCGATAACTTTCTCCTGGCGGTCCTTCTCTTGGAGTTGGCGGGGATAATCCTCGCCTTTCTGATCCAAGGGGGTCCGCGAGCGGATCCAAGGGTGGCCATGGGGTATTTGGTCCCTTTGATCATAGCCGGCTCTTGCCTTATCTTCTCTACCCATCTCTTCGATCTCGTGGCCCTCTATCCGGAAGATCTGGCCTCCGTGCGGCTGGCGATGACGACTTTGACCCTGGGGTTCGGGATACTACTGGCTGTGGTGCCCTTTCATCTCTTTCTCCCTGCGGTGACCCAGGAGGCCCCCCCTATGGTCGCCACTTTTCTCCTCGGTTTCTACCAAGTAGTGGCCCTATCGCTGATGGTGGGGCTTCTCGATCGCCAGCCTGGACTGGGCAGCGAGGCCTTCGACCTGCTTCTGGTGGCTGGCCTCATCACCGCTTTGGGAGGGGGAGTTTTCGCCTTCCTAGAGAGGGCTCCAGGACGCCTTCTAGCCTATGGAGCAATAAGTGACTTGGGTCTCATCCTGGTAGGCTTAGGGACCGCCTCTGGAGTAGGGGTCGCCGGGGCTATGGCCCATCTGATCAACCGATCCTTGGCTATAGCGTTGGTGGCTATGAGTTGGGGGGTCATAAGCGAGCGGTACGGAGGCCAGAGATCTGTCATGCCTATGGGTGTGGCCAGGGCCCTCCCCTGGGCTACTCTGGGCTATATCCTGGGGGGGCTGACCCTAGCGGGCTTCCCCCTGACAGGGTTCGCCACCCGGTGGCCGATCTACCTCGCCCTCCTCCCTCACAACCCCCTCTACACTTTTGGGCTCATCCTGGGGGGCTTAGGTATCGCTTGGGGCTATCTCCGTTCGCTCACTCCCATCCTGGGAAGGGGGGAAAGACCCCCGGGGGGTAGGGAACCCGTCTTAGTAGCGATGATGATCGTGGCTTTAGTGGGCACCTCTCTTCTCCTGGGGATCTATCCAGATTATCTCCTGGAGCCGCTACGGAATATGGTGGAAGGCTTCTCCTTCGTTGGAGGGTGACCCCTATTTGTGCTTGACAATAATTTCTTGGTAGAATATAATCGCGGGTGTGTAGGTCTATCTCCTAGCGCGAGGCGCGTGCCTCTTGCTGATAGAGGTGCAGGATGGGCGAGCGCTCCTCTTAAGGAGTCTATTTGGCTCCTGGGGGGTGATGGCCGGCGGTAGTGGGCTGAGTGGTCATTGCCCTTTACCATTCTCCTCAGGCGAGAGGTATCAGGGGTCTCGGCGGCGCCCTGGGAGTCGGGGGAAAGACCGAGATTTTTTGGTGTTTTGGGGGAGATTAAGCATGGGGGATCTAAGAGTCTCAGGAGAGGAGAATCTCGACGAAGCCTACTGGAAATCGCTTCTGAAAGAGGCAGAGCAGGTGAGCTCCTTGGGGGAGGAGGTCGTAGAAGAGGTGGAGGCCCTTCAAGGAATGGATGAGGAGGCTTGGCGAGCCGCTGAGGAGAGCCTCTCTAAGGGAGAGATCCTGGAACTTCAAGTGAAGGGGTGCAATCGTGGAGGGCTCCTGGTGGATTGGAGGGGGATCACGGGCTTCGTCCCCGTTTCCCATCTAGATGGCCTCCCCAGCGGCCTGAGAGAAGAAGAGTTGCGGGAGGAGTTGGCGCTTCGTGTAGGCCAAACTCTTAGGCTGAAGATCATCGAGGCAGAACCCGAGAGGGGACGCCTCGTCCTCTCTCAAAGGGCGCTGGGATGGACTGAGGACCCTCAGAGGCTTCTGGAGAACCTCATCCCAGGAGAGGTACGACGGGGTCAGGTGACCAGGCTGTGCGATTTCGGTGCCTTTGTGGATCTGGGCGGCTTCGATGGTCTGCTTCATATCTCTGAACTCTCTTGGCGTCACGTGGAGCACCCTAGAGAGGTTTTGGAGGTGGGCCGGGAGACGGATGTCTATATCCTTGATGTGGACAGGGAACGTAAGAGGGTGGCCCTAAGTCTCAAGCGTCTAGAGCCAGATCCTTGGTCCCTTGCCGCTGAGAAGTACGAGGTGGGCCAGATTGTGGAAGGGACTGTAACTAACGTGGTCGATTTTGGTGCTTTTGTGCGTGTGGAAGAGGGGTTGGAGGGTCTGATCCACATCTCCGAGTTAGCAGAAGGGAACTTCTTGCACCCCCACAACGTGGTCCAAGAAGGGGATGTGGTGAAGGCGCGCATCTTGAACATCGATCCCACCCGGAGACGGATGGGCCTTAGCCTGAGACAGGCATAGATCTTGTTTGGGAGGAGGTGAGGTATGTAGTGGCCACAGTGACTTTGAGACCTGGCGAGTCGCAAGAGGCACTCTTGAAACGGTTCCGGAAGGAAGTGGCGCAGGCGAGGATCCTTAGCGTTTGTCGCGAAAAGAGATGGTTTGTCTCCAAAGGTGAGTTGCGCCGCAAGCAGCGGCAACGCGCTCTCCGCAAGATGAGGAAGAAGCAAGGGCAACTAGAAAGGCGTAGGTGGTAGCAAGAGGCCGGGTTTTAGGCCTTTTGCTACCATGGTGCTTTTCCCGAAGGGATACTTTACGTAGATATGGCGCGGAAACGCTCTCCAAGGCGATCCCGACGGAAGCCCCGAAAGGCCAATCGGCTTTGGCGTTGGGAGGTGGTAGGGCTGGTGGCCATAGTCGTCGGGGTATTCGCCTTTCTCAGTTTACCCCCCTTTGGCCAAGGAGGTTGGATAAGCGATAGGTGGGCTCTCCTCCTACGCCAAGCCTTCGGTTGGGGGGCTTACCTCGCCAGCGGAGGGCTCATAGCGGGAGGGTTTCTCCTTTTCCTACGCCGGAGGGAGTGGTGGGGAGAGCAAAAAGAGCGGCTCTGGGGTGTAGCCATCCTCTTCTTGGCCTTTTTGGGCCTGGTCCATCTTCTCTCTCCTGCCCTCGACCCCTGGGCTTTGGCTGGGGAGGGAGGCGGAGGGGGCTATTTGGGTTGGGCCATAAGCAGGGCCTTTGCTCTTGCTTTGGGAAGGCTGGGGAGCGGTTTAGCCCTTCTCATTTTAGGAGGGGTGGGGTTGTTCCTCGTCGCTCAGGTGTCGGCCTTGGAGATGAGACGAGGAGTGGGGATAGCCGCTCAAGCCCTCTCCTCTCTCTTTCGCCGGGAGGTTGCCCCTCGCCCCAAGAAGCGCGAGGCCCGGCCAAAAGAGAGACCTTCCGCCCCTCCCAGAATTGCACGGCCGGCGAAGCCTGAGGCTATACAGGCTAAACTCTGGACTGAGAAAGCCCCCTCACCAAGACCCAAAGATAAAAGGCTCCCCTCTCTCGATCTTCTGAACGAGAGGCCATATCCCGACGCCAGCGAGGCGGATGTGGAGCGAAAAGCGCATATCATCGAGGAGACCTTGGCTAGTTTTGGCGTCCCCGCCAAGGTGGTATCCACAAGTCAGGGCCCCACCGTCACCCAGTTCGGCGTGGAGCCTGGATATATAGAGGGGCGCAGGGAGGGGGAGAGGCAAAGGAAAGTCAGGGTCAGCAAGATCACCTCCTTAGACAAAGATTTGGCCTTGGCCTTAGCCAGCGCCCCTATACGGATCGAAGCCCCAGTTCCTGGCCGTTCGGTGGTAGGGATCGAGGTACCGAACAGTGAGGTTTCGCTGGTGGCCCTGCGGGGGGTGATGGAATCGGAGGCTTTCCAGAAAGCAAAGGAGAGTTCCCTCTTGACCATCGCTCTGGGTCGGGATGTCTCCGGCCAGCCGGTAATCGCCGATTTGGGTCTCATGCCCCATCTTCTCATCGCCGGAGCCACCGGCTCGGGAAAGAGCGTCTGCCTCAGTTCCATTCTCACCTGTCTCCTCTTTCAGAACTCTCCTGCTCGACTAAGATTCCTTCTCGTGGACCCCAAGATGGTGGAGTTGGTTCATTTCCGTGGCCTTCCCCACCTGCGTGGCCACGTGGTAAGGGAGGTGGCTGAGGTGACCCGCTCCCTTCGCTGGCTAATGCAGGAGATGGATGCCCGCTACCAGGATTTCGCCCAGGCAGGAGCCAGAAACATTGAGGACTACAACTCTTTGCGTGAGGGTAGGGGCGAGGATCCCATCCCATACATCGTGGTCGCCATCGATGAGTTGGCCGATCTGATGATGAGGGAGCCCGATAGGATCGAACGCCTCATCTGTCGACTGGCTCAACTCTCCCGAGCCACGGGGATACATCTCGTCATCGCTACCCAGCGCCCCTCGGTGGATGTGGTTACCGGCCTCATCAAGGCCAACTTCCCGGCTCGCATATGTTTCGCCGTCTCCTCTCAGGTAGATTCCCGAGTGGTTCTCGATACGGCCGGAGCGGAGACCCTTCTTGGGCGGGGCGATATGCTCTATATGGCTCCTGATTCATCGAGCCTGGTGCGGCTTCAGGGCTGCTTCGTCTCCGATGAGGAGATCGCTAAAGTGGTCGCTTTTTGGCAGCGGGAATTCGGCCTCTCTGCTGAGCAAGAGGTAATCCCTTGGGAGGGCGAGATAGAGGCAGGGGCGGAGGCGAAAGGATACGATGCCCTCTTCGAGGAGGCTAAAGCCCTGGTGATGCGGCATGAGCGAGCCTCGGCTTCCTTTTTGCAGCGTCGCCTGGAGATCGGATACCCTCGGGCGGCCCGCCTCATAGAGCAACTGGAGGAGGCAGGTATCGTGGGGCCCATGGAATCGGGGGGCCGCTCCCGCAAGGTGCTCGTAAGGGAGGAATCACCAAAGGATATATAGTCAGAAAAGGTAGTATATGGCCCGCAAACGGCAGCAGAAGACCAGCAAGAAGGAACAGATCGAGGCCGAAGGCACGGTAGTAGAGGCGCTGCCTAACGCCATGTTCCGGGTACGGTTGGACAGCGGACACGAGGTGTTGGCTCATATCTCGGGCCGCATGAGGATGTATTATATCCGTATCCTTTTGGGGGATCGGGTATTGGTGGAACTCTCTCCCTACGACCTGACCCGGGGTCGCGTCGTATACCGGTATAAGAAGTGAGAGCCTTACTTGCCCTTTTTTTGACTTCGTTAATCGTTGGTTTCTCTGGGGCCCTGATGCCGGGCCCCGTTTCTATGGTAACCATCAGCCAGAGCGCCCGCCACGGTTTCTGGGCCGGGCCCTTGGTAACCGCGGGACACGCCATGGCGGAAATAGCCGCTGTAGCCGCGCTGGCTATGGGTTTGGGGAAGGTATTCAAGCGCAGCCTGGTAGCGGGGCTGATCGGGCTCTTAGGAGGGGGTTTTCTCCTCTGGATGGGCGTCGATATCGCTAGGAGCGGTTGGGTGGGGATCGCCTTGGAGTTGGGGCCTGGGGAGATGGGAGGCCTCACCGCTCTCGGTTCTGTGGGGGCCGGGGTTCTGGCCAGTATATCCAACCCCTACTGGGTGGTTTGGTGGGCTAGCGTGGGGGCCAGTTACGTCGTTTTGGCCCTGCGTAGGGGCCTGCCTGGCCTGGGGGCCTTCTTCTCAGGCCATATCCTCTCTGACCTAAGTTGGAATAGCCTTTTGGCCTTCCTCATCGCTTCGGGGAGAGGGTTCTTGAGCGCATCGTTCTATCGAGGGGTGCTAGTAGTTTGTGGCCTCATCTTGGTGGCCTTGGCCATATATTTCATCTATTCTGGCTTTGGTTTCCTGAGAGGCAAGCCGGTAGAGATCGAAGAAGGGGCCTGATCAGGATATCTTGTTAGGAGGAGGGGTCGAATTCGACCCCTCCTTTTTCTTTATATTGGTGCGTGGAGAGCAAACGAGGAGCGGCTTATGGCACAGTGGGAAAGAGAAATATTGCAGGGACAGCGCCATGATGTTATAATGGAAGAGAGATGTTAAGGGGGGATGAGCGATGTCAGGACATTCGAAATGGTCGACCATAAAAAGGAAGAAAGCGGCCACTGATGCCAAGAGAGGCCAGCTCTTTACCAAGATAGCCCGGGAACTCACCGTTACTGCTCGGCAAGGTGGGGGTGACCCAGATGTGAACTTCCGCTTGCGCCTGGTAATCGATAGGGCCAAACAGGCCAATATGCCCAAGGATAGCATAGAGAGGGCTATCAAGCGGGGAACAGGCGAGATAAAAGGTGAGGCCTTCGAGGAGATCCGGTACGAAGGTTATGGTCCCTATGGGGTGGCCTTGATCTTAGATGCCCTCACCGATAACCGCAACCGAGCGGTAGCCGATATTCGACACCTCCTCACCCGCAGCGGTGGTAGCCTGGGGGAGACGGGGAGCGTCATCTGGCTCTTCGACCAGAGAGGGTTGATCATCATCGAGGCCGATGGTGAAGAAGCGGAGGAGTTCGCCCTCCAGGCTATAGATGCTGGAGCCGACGATGTGAGGATCGAGAACGGTTTGGTGGAGATATACACCCAACCTGCGGGCTTTCAAGAAGTCAAGGAGACCCTAGAGAGAGAAGGTGTCCCCTTCTCCTCGGCGGAGATCACCATGGTGCCCAAGACCCTAACGCGGTTGGGGGAGAAGGAGACCATCCAAATCATGTATCTCGTAGAGGCCTTGGAGGAACTGGAGGACGTCCAACAGGTCTACTCTAGTCTGGATATCTCCGCTGAGGTGGTGGATAGTTTCGAGTACGAGGCAGCCTGAGGAGGGCCTGTGCTGACGCTAGGCATCGATCCTGGGGTTTCGGCGACTGGATATGGCTTGGTGAAAAAAAGGGGCGAAGATTTGACCTCGGTGGAATATGGGGTCATCACTCCGGGATCGGAATTGCCCCCAGCGCAGAGACTTAGGGTTATCTGTGATGAACTGGAAGAGATCATCGTCCGTCATCGACCCACCGATGTAGCCGTGGAAAGGCTTTTTTTCAGCCGGAACGCGCGTACCGCTCTGGCTGTGGGGGAGGCCCGGGGGGTAGCCCTTTTGGCGGCGGCCAAGAACGACCTCCCCGTCTACGAATACACCCCCTTGGAGGTGAAGGGGTCGTTGGTCGGCTATGGGCGGGCTACCAAGGGCCAGGTACAGGAACTGGTAAAGATAGTTTTAGGCTTGGATTTCCTGCCTGAACCCGACGACGCCGCAGACGCCCTAGCGGTGGCCATATGCCACCTCTACTCCATCCAGGTGGAGAGGGCTTTGGAGGCGAGCAAAGGGTGATCTCATGATCTCCAGTCTGCGGGGTAGGCTCGCGGCCAAGAATGAGGACTATATCATTGTCGAGGTGGGCGGCCTGGGCTTCAAGGTCTATGTCCCCACCTCTTTCCTCAGGGAGTTGGGCAGCCCAGGCCACGAGGTAACCCTTTTCACCCATCTTCACCTCCGGGAGAACGAGGTCTCTCTCTACGGCTTTAGGACCCAAGATGAACTGACCCTCTTTAAACTCCTTTTGGGGGTCTCCGGCATCGGCCCCAGACTGGCTCTGGCAATACTTTCCACCCTCTCTGTCGATGATTTCCAGTTGGCCGTAGCCCACGGTGATGTGGGACTCTTGAGTGAGGTGCCGGGCATCGGCAAGCGGATCGCGGAGAGGGTCATCGTCTATTTGAAGGACAAGATAGCAGCGGAACGGCTGGTGCCTCTTCCCCCCATCAGCCCTGAGGATGCCGAGGTGGTGGAGGCTCTCACCGCTTTGGGTTACAGCCTCTCCGAGGCTAGAGAGGCGGTGAGTTCCCTCGCCGGTGAGGAGATGACGATGGAAGATAAGGTGATGGCCGCCCTAAGGTATCTGGGAGGGGAATAGACCCTTAGCAACTATTATCATAAAGAGGCCCTGCAATCAGCAGGGCCGTTTATTTACCTATGCAGAACTCGCTGAAGATCACTTCTAGCAGATCTTCGGTGGCCGTCTCTCCGGTGATCTCCCCTAGAGCGTTCACCGCTCCATGGAGGTCGATGGCCAGGAAGTCGGCGGGGAGCGCTTCCTTGCGGGCTCCTTCGACATTCAGCAGGTGTTCTAAAGCCGATTGCAGGGCCTGCTTATGGCGGGGGTTGGTGACTAAGGGGGCGTCCGAGGCCACTACCTTTCCCGAAAAGATCGTATCCAGAATAGCCTCTTCCAGTTCCTTTAACCCCTCTCGCGTCAGGGCGGATACCGATAGGCATGGCACCTGGGGAAACAGCCCTTCGATAGAGGCCAGTTGTGGCCGGTCGTTCTTATTTATGACCAGGAGGGTTGGCTTCCCGTTCAGGAGGCTGGCGATCTCTCGGTCCTCCTCCTGGAGGGGTTCGCTTCCGTCAACGACCATGAGGGTTAAGTCCGCTCTTTGTAGCGCCTCACGACTCCGCTCCACCCCCAGCCTCTCCACCAGGTCTTTCCCCTCGGCGATGCCCGCCGTATCGATCAAAGATATAGGTACCCCTTGGAGGTTACAACTTTCCTCTACCGTGTCTCTGGTGGTGCCGGGGATGGGGGCCACTATGGCCCGGCTGGTCTTGAGGAGGGCGTTCAAGAGGCTGGACTTCCCTACGTTGGGACGGCCTACGATAGCCACCCGCACCCCTTGACGGTAGATGATCCCCTGATCGGCGCTGGCCAGAAGAGCCTTTATCTTCTCCTGCGCTCGCTTGAGTGGCTTCGAGATATCCCGTTCTGGTATCTCATCCTCCTCGAAGTCGATGGTCGCCTCCAGATAGGCGAGAACCTCGACCAATTCCGCCCGCACCCGTCGAATCTCCTGCGATAGCCACCCTCCCAATTGGGTTACCGCCGCTCGTAGGCTAGCCTCCGTCTTGGCGCGCACGATATCCAAGACCGCCTCCGCTTGGGCCAGGTCTATGCGACCCAAAAGGAAGGCTCGAGAGGTCATCTCCCCCGGGTGGGCCAGGCGGGCTCCATACCGTAGGAGTAGTTCCAGGACGCGGCGGAGAGGCACGATGCCTCCGTGGCAGTTGATCTCCACCACATCCTGCCGGGTGTAGGAGTGGGGAGCCTTCATGTAGGAGACTAAGACTTCGTCTACCTTCTCCGCGGTATCGGGATCGATGATATGGCCATAATGGAGCCGGTAGGATTCAAGCCCCTCTCCCTTGGCTCGGTGGAAGATCTTCTCGAGGATGGCTACCGACTCTGGCCCGCTCATCCTCACGATGCCGATTCCCCCCTCTCCTAGAGGGGTGGAGATGGCGGCGATGGTATCGTCTAGGCTATACATATCCTGGCTTTCTGCAAAGAAGTTCTATAAGAGATTATATCAGCGAAGCGAAGGGAGAACAATTTGTCGAAGTTTTCCCAGGCAACCCGCCGACGATTGAGGATGGGGGGTAAACCGAGGGGCTTTTACATGCTTGACAAAGGGGTCAAATATTGATATAATTGTACTAGGTGAATTAGTAGAATGAAGACGATGCAGATACGGGTTGATTACGAGAGCGGTGTGCCCCTCTACGCCCAGATAATAGAAAAGATTAAGCATCTGGTGGCCGCTGGGAGGCTCAAGCCAGGGGATCAATTGCCCACCATCCGGCAACTGGCTGTAGACCTGCGGGTGAACCCTAACACCGTGGTTCATGCCTATCACGAACTGGGTAATCAGGGGGTGATCTCCACCCAGCAGGGGCGGGGCACCTTCATCGCTGCTCATCCTGATGAAGGACGGCTGGCGGAGATGCGCAGAGATCGCCTGCGGGCCATCATAGGTGGCGCACTCTTGGAAGCCCTCAGCCTGGGGTACAAGGCAGAGGAGATAAGAACGGCTTTCGAGACCCAACTGGAGGAGTGGGAAGAGGAGAAGCATATCAGCAATTCAGGAGGAGATTAGATGTTCATACGTAGAGCGAGAAAGAAGGAAGTCCTGGTAGAGGGGGGTGAGACCTGGGAGAAGCGAGTCAAGGAGTGGGAAGAGAGGCGCAAAGTAGCCACCAAGGTAGCGAATCCCGTTTCCGTCACGGTGTTCCTCATCATCATGGCTATCAGCATCCTGGCCGGGGTTTTCCTGGATCTGAGCCTCGGGGCTCCCGACTGGGCTATAGCCGCGGTCATAACGGTGGGGGGTCTAGTGGGCCTCTACTTCCTCCTCGCTATTAAGGTCGCCGACCAATGGGAGAAGGTGATCGTGCTCCGCTTCGGCAAATTTCAAAGGCTGGCGGGTCCCGGGTTGTTTTGGGTCATTCCCATCGTGGACTCCATACCAGCCTGGATCGACCACCGGGTGATGGTTACCCCTTTCACGGCGGAGCGCACTCTCACCAAGGACACCGTCCCCGTTGATGTGGACGCCGTCCTCTTCTGGGTGGTCTGGGATGCGGAGAAGGCGGCCCTGGAGGTGGAGGATTACGATGAGGCCATCTCCTGGGCGTCCCAGACGGCACTCCGAGAGATCATCGGCCAGATGGATCTGGCCCACATCTTGGTGGGTCGGGCCAAGATGGACCAGGAGTTGCAGAAGATCATCGATGAGCGAACCACCCCATGGGGCATCACCGTGCAGTCGGTGGAGATCCGCGACATCGTCATCCCTGAGGCCCTGGAGGATGCCATGTCCCGCCAGGCCCAGGCCGAAAGGGAGAGGCAAGCCCGAGTCATCCTGGGCGAGTCGGAGCGGCAGATCGCGAAGAGTTTCGTGGAGGCGGCCCGGATATACGAGGGCGATGTCACCGCCTTGCACCTGCGAGCCATGAACATGCTATTTGAGGGCCTCAAGGAGAAGGGAGCCCTCATCATCGTTCCCTCCACGGCGGTGGAGACTATGGCTTTGGGTGGAGTGGCGGGGCTCACCTCCTTGGCGCAAAGTGTGGGCCTCCAGTCCTCGGCTGGCGAGGAAGGCTCAGAAGAGAAGTAAACTACTAGGATTCCCGGCCGGCTTGGGGACGGCCCCGTTTCCAGAACCCTTGGGCTTGTATAGGGCAGAGTTGATGGGGGCTCTTGGTCTTGCTGATTTATCTTCTTTGGTTGCCTTTTGGGTCAAGGCCGGGGCGGTGCAAATGTTGAGTTCTTCGGCGAGAAGTACGAAGAGCATGCCTCTCGATTGTCCCCTTTGAATATCATCGCTGGATGTAAGAGGAGGAGGAACAGATGCTTCTACATCTCGCTTTCGGAGTGGAGATCCTTTTCATGCTCCTTTTTCCCGTCGCCTTGGGCTTCTACTTGGTTAGACGGTTTGGGGTCCGCTGGGGGCTCTTCGGCTTTGGGGCCTTGGCCTTTGTAGGCTCTCAGGTGGTACGCTTGCCTTTGTTGTATGGCGCGACCATCGCCTTTCAACGAGGGATGCTGCCTTCCCCGCCCGAAGGGTACGCTTTCGCCTTCAACGTCGTTGTTATGTCCCTCACGGCCGGATTTTTTGAAGAAGGGGCACGCTATTTGGTGTACCGTTTTCTCATCAAGAAAGTCCGGACTTGGCGGGAAGCCCTGGCGTTCGGGGCCGGCCACGGGGGCATCGAATCCATCCTTTTAGGCTTGGGAGCGGTCTTGACGCTGGTGACCATGTTTGTGCTACGGGGGATGGACCTTTCGCAATTGCCCGTCTCTGTGGAACAGGCGACGCTGATAGCCCAGCAGGCAGAGCAGTTCTTCGCTCTGCCTTGGTATACACCCCTTTTGGGAGGGGTGGAACGGCTCTTTGCCATCACCCTCCATGTCTCCTTGGCCGTTCTCGTCCTTCAGGTTTTCACGCAGGGCAAGACATCGTATCTATTTATGGCCATGGGATACCACGGCTTGGCTAACCTCATCGCAGTCTCCATCAACGCCAAGTGGGGAGCGGTGGCTGCCGAATCAGTCGTCCTCCTGGTGGCCCTCTTCAGCCTTTGGATCATTAGGAGGTATAGACCTGTGGAGGAGGCGAGCCCATGATCGAAGCAGAAGGGCTCACCAGATGGTTCGATGGCCCCGTAGCAGCGAATGGGTATAAGATGGGCGAGGAGGATACGGAGATGCACGGCTGAATGGGCCTCCGCTGAGTTCCCACGGGAGCCTCAGGCAGGCTCCATTGAAAAGAGCCACAGGTTAGCGAGTAGGAGGGAAGACTATGACCCAGGCGATGCTCGAAGTGCACAACCTGGTGAAACGCTATAATGGCTTCACGGCTGTGGACGTGCTCTCCTTCGAGGTCTATGAGGGGGAGATTTTCGGACTGCTGGGGCCCAACGGGGCCGGAAAAACGACCGCTATCCGCACTGTCATGGACATCTTCAGGCCCGACGAGGGCACGGTACAGGTTTTGGGGCAACCGCCAGGGATGACCAGGGAGCGCATCGGCTACCTGCCCGAGGAACGGGGCCTCTATCGCGACCTCAAGGTGCTCGACGTGCTGGTCTACCTGGCCGAGCTCAAGGGGATACCCCGCCCCGTCGCTCGCCCGCGAGCCCTGGCTTGGCTGGAGCGGGTCGAATTGGCTGACTGGGCCGACCACAAGGTCAAGGACCTCAGCCGGGGGATGCGGCAGAAACTCCAGTTAGTGGCCAGTCTGGTCCACGACCCGGAACTCCTCATCCTCGACGAGCCCTTCCTGGGGCTAGACCCGGTCAACGTGGAACTGGTCAAGGGGCTGATCCGGGAGTCGCAAGAGCAGGGCAAGACAGTGGTGCTGAGCACCCACCAGATGAACATGGTGGAGGCCCTGTGTGACCGCATCCTGCTCATCAATCACGGGCGGGCGGTGCTCTACGGCCCACTGGATGAGATCAAGCGCCGCCACGCCCCCCACGCCGTGCGTCTGCGCACGCCCACCGCCCTCGATGTGCTGCCCGGAGTGGTACGGATGGAGCAGCGCGACGATACTTTCACCCTCACTTTGGAGGGAATCACCCCCCAGGAACTGTTACGGACTCTGGTGGAGCGGAACATCCCCGTAGAGGCCTTCGAGGTGGCCACCGTGCCGCTGGAGGAGATTTTCATCGCTGTGGTAAAGGAGAGAAGCCATGCGTAAGATGTGGATTATCGCCCGACACGAGTATCGGGTCAACGTGCGCCGTGCGGGCTTCATCATCATGACGGCGCTGGTGCCTCTCTTGGGGGTGCTGGGTCTTCTGATCGCAGTCTTCTTCGGCGGGCAGGCCTCGGCCTTCTTCGAGCGCCAGTTTGCCCCCGAGCCGAAGGAGATCGGGGTGGTAGACCATCTGGGCGCTTTCACCCCCCTCCTTCCCGCCCATCAGGACCACCACTATCTCTTCGCCGACGAGGAAACAGGCCGTGCGGCTCTCCGGTCCGATGAGATCACCACCTTGCTGGTCATCCCCGAGGATTACATCCAAAGCGGCCAGGTGATGATCTTCAGCAAGGGTAGTGGCTTCAGTGCGGCGGTGCTGGAGGATTCGGCTGGGGTGAGGGGCTTCTTCGTGGACCACCTGCTGCGGGACGAGGTGTACCCAGCCCTGCGGAAACGGCTGGCCGACCCGATTGAGCCCGTGCTGGTGAGCCTGGAGGCCGAGGGCCAGCCTCAGGGAGGGCCGCTGGGCACATTCCTCATGATCATGGTGCCCTACTTCGTGGGTATACTGCTCATCATGACCATCTTCGTCTCCTCGGGTTACCTGTTGCGGGGCGTGGCTGAGGAAAAGACGAGCCGGGTTATCGAGATCATTCTCTCCTCAGTTACGGCGCGGGAGTTGCTGGCGGGGAAGGTGCTAGGCCTGGGGGCGCTGGGGCTGACGCAAGTGGTCATCTGGCTGGTTTCGGCCTTTGGGCTGAGCCGCGGGGCGGTGAGCCTGCTGGGTGTGGCCTTGCCCCTGCTGACCCGGTCAGAGGTCTTCATCCTGGGCTTGGTCTATTACCTTTTGGGCTTCCTGGTCTACGCCGTGCTGATGGGAGCGGTGGGGGCGCTGGGCACCACCATGCAGGAATCGCAGCAACTGGCGGGCATTTTCTCCCTGATGGCCGCCATCCCGCTGATGCTGGGCGGCTTCATGTTCTCGAACCCAAACATGCCCCTGCTGCGGGCCCTGTCCTGGTTTCCCTTGACCGCACCGACGATGATGTTATTGCGCCTCCCGATGGCCGAGGTGCCGGTGGTGGACGTGGTGGCCAGCATCGTGGTGCTCCTCATCTCCATCCCAGTCTTGCTGTGGGCAGGGGCCAAGGTGTTCCGCATGGGCCTTTTGATGTACGGTAAGCGGCCGAGCCTGGCACAGGTGGTGCGGGCGCTGCGGGAGGCGTAAAAGTTACCACCAGGTCTAAATATTGACTAGATGGAGATGAGGAGGTAACCAAGATGGCGGAACCCAAACCAAATGAACGGATAGCCGCTGCCCTGGCCCACGGGCTCATCATCGCCAACTGGATGGGGATCATCGCCGCGGCCCTCATATGGCTCCTGGAGAAGGAGAGATCCAAATATGTGGCCTTCCAAGCCCTTCGGGCTGTAGCCTATCAATTTCTTGGGTTATTGGTCTGGATGGCAGGGCTCTTCTGCTATCTGGTTACCCTTTTCGGGGGGATGGGCCTCGCTGCGCTGCTAAACCTCCATGGGGAGGGCGAGGGGATCATAGCCTTCTTCTCCCTGGCCCCCATCTGTGCGCTTTTCCTCCTCTGGGGTCTCCTTATCATCTATGGCTTATACGGAGCCTATGCTTCTCTCCTAGGTCGCGATTTCAGATACCTCATCGTCGGTCCACTGGTCGAGAGATACATAAAGGGTGGTGGGTAAACCACTCCCTAGATCGCAAGAAGAGGGCTGCCTACATGAGCAGCCTCTTTTGTTTCTACCTGGATTTTATTAAGACTTGCTCTCCAGGGACCAATTCTGTATAATTGTATTTATCAGTAACTTCTTTGCGCAATGGGGCTCAAAGGTGGAGAGGGTTGCGTTGCCGGAGAAGACGAAGGTACTGGTAGTCGACGACGATAGACCTCTCTGTAACATCGTGGCCGAGGTGCTACTTGCCGAGGATATCGAGGTCCTTCAGGCTCACGATGGGGCCGAGGGTCTCAGTTTGGCCAGGCGAGAGAGGCCGGATCTTATCATCTTGGATGTGATGATACCGGTGATGAGTGGCTATGAGGTATGTCGTTCCTTGAGGAAGAGTTTCCTCACCGCTAATATCCCGGTGATAATGCTCACCGCCTTGGGGGATCCGATGGAGAAGGTGAAAGGCTTGGCTGAGGGCGCTGACGATTACCTGACCAAGCCTTTCCATCCGCACGAATTGAGGTCTCGGGTGATAACCCACCTCCGCAGGAGCGGACGCGATATCCAGACCAGCCCCCTCACCAGGTTGCCCGGCAATCTAGCCGTAGAACGGGCTCTCAGGGAACGGATCGCTAGGCAGAGGCCCTTCGCCGTTTGTTACATCGATGTGGACAACTTCAAACCTTACAATGACAAGTGCGGCTTCTTCGCCGGCGATCAGGTGCTGCGGATGTTGAACGAGTGGAGGGTATCTGTCAGGCGGTTATCGAGAGGTTCGATGCTGCCATGCCCCAAGCCTATGATGAAGAGGATCGAGAGCGCGCTTACATCCTCAGTCGCGACCGGCAGGGGAGGATAGTCCATTTTCCTCTCCTGACCGTCTCCATCTCCGTAGTCACCAACGTTCAGAGGAGCCTAGTTCATCCGGGTCAGGTAGCCCATATCGCTGCTCAGGTGATGAGATACGTGAAGACAAAAGAAGGCAGCAACTACGCCTTTGATAGACGGAAGGGGTAAATCGGAGGTCTCTATGCCTATCTATGAGTACGAGTGTGACGGTTGCGGTTACAGATTCGAGCGACATCAATGTATAGCCTCTGAGCCCGTGAAAAGGTGCCCGCACTGCGGGGGGGGCGTGCGACGGGTTATCAACCCCGTAGGGATCATATTTAAGGGGTCGGGGTTCTATGTCACCGACCATCCCCGGCCTGGCAAGCACCAGGGCAGGCGTCCCGCTCCCACCTCGGAGAGAGAGAAAGGGCCGTCTAAGGAGGAAAGCAAGGGAAGCGAGAGATCAGAAATGGCGGAAGAGGGGTCGGAGGGTTAAGGGGTCACTTGCCAAGCAGGGGAGCCAGAGAGTTAGAGTTGGAAATTGCCGCTGGCGGGGACGATCTTATATTCATAGTTCATTACGTAGGTGAGAAGTTTCTCTTCTAGTTCTCGCCACTCCTCGCTTCTCAGGATATTCAGCATCGTTTCTTGATCTTCGGTGATCCCGCCAGAGAGCATCTGGGGTCCGTTCCCCGCGACGGTATACCAAGCCTCTGTGGGTTGGATGCCCAGTCTCACCATCCCGGGGGCGAACTCCTCGGTTATGAACTCCATGTAATCGGCTTCTCTACCGGGCCGGATGTCCCAACTCATGAGAAGTTTGATCATAGAGGCCCTCCAAGAGGAAAAGCGCACGTAAAGATACCACATCTCCGAGAAGCCTGCAAACGGGAGGGGTGAGAGAGATGCGCGCCGTGGTGCAAAGGGTGAGAGAGGCTTCTGTCACCATAGAGGGGGAGAGGGTAGGGGAGATCGGCAAGGGGTTGGTGATCCTTTTAGGGGTCGCCCAGGGCGATTCGGAGAGGGAAGCCAGATACTTAGCGCAGAAGATCGCTCACTTGCGCATCTTCGCCGACGAAGAGGGCAAGTTCAACTTCTCTGCTCTGGATGTCGGGGCTCAGGCGCTAGTTGTCTCGCAGTTCACCCTCTATGGCGACGTAAGAAAAGGACGTCGCCCCAGTTTCATCTCCGCCGCACCTCCAGAGGTGGCGGAGCCGCTGGTGGAAAGGTTCATCGACTCTTTGCGAGCCGTGGGGCTCCAGGTAGAGAGCGGCAGGTTCGGAGCCATGATGTTGGTCAACATCGCCAACGACGGCCCAGTGACCTTGATCCTGGATACCGAGGCTTAAAGACTCAAAAAGCCACCCCATATGGGGTGGCTTACTTAGTGCTCCATAGCTAAGGCTAGTTTCTTGACCCATGCGATCCCTTCGGCGACGAAAGCCTCGTCGGCCGGGTATTGAGGGGTGTGCTCGAAGACGATGGTGCAGGATGGTGCTTCGCTAAGAGCCGAGCGGAGGATATTTGGGATATCTGCCCAACCAGCCTCAGGCCGCTGGGAAGGGTGAACAGGAACATGATGGTAGAGGCCATATGTTTCCCCGGTAGCGTTATAGACGTGGATGAGGTCGGTATAAGGGGATAACTTCTCGGCGAAGTCGAAGGGATCGAGTCCGGTGTGAAGAGCGGTAAGATGCAGATGTCCGATATCGAGGCAGAAACGCAACGCTGGGTGCGCTTGAAAGATATCCACGAACGACTCGGCCCGGTAGAAATAGGGGTTGGGCCCCACGTTCTCCAAGAGTATGGGGATTCCGGCCTCCTCACTCCAGGAGGAAAGCCTAGAACAACTCTCCTGAGCCAAGGCCATGATGTTCTCTTCATCCAGACCGGGCCTGGGATGCCAGACAACGGAAGGGAGATGCCCCACCACATAGAGCGCATTGCAGTTGACGGCTGTCTCTAGGGTCCTGTGCAAGGAGTCAAGAGTGGTAGTCCGTTTCTCTTCATCTGGGTCGGTAAGGAAGGGGTAGTCAAAGGAGGGAGGTCGGGGCAGGGGGTCGTGGAAGCCATAGACGAGTCCCTCCCGGCGGACGAACTCCATAACCAGCGACAGAGATCGGGTGTCGAAGAAGCCGATCTCCAACCGTCGGAAACCATGTTCTGTTAGGGTGCCCAGTTTAGAGAGATCGCCCCTTATGGCGCTGGTCGAGATGCCAAAATCTATCATGGTTTATGAAAGAGAGCGCTGAGAACGGCAGCCACCTGGAACGGGTCTGAGGAGATGACGCTCGATGTAGCGTCGCAGTTCATCCGCGACGTTTCAAGAAGGAATGTCATTCATGATCCCTGAGTAAGGGTATTTCTCTGCAGATTCGACCAATCCTTTTCGGAGCGGGTTATTGAAAATGTATTCTCCAACGGTTGTTAGGTCTTCGCCCTCTTTGAGGATATGATCGTAGAAACCTCGTTGCCATAGTTTTCCAACGCCCCCGAGTTTCCAATAAAGTCTAGTGGTCATGCTTTTGAGCCCTTGTACGAAGCGGGAGATGGTTGTGCCCTCACCCGGGGATTGCACGAGCAGGTGCAAATGATCAGGCATGAGACACCAGGCATAGACTCTAGAATCGTATCGTTCCTTGCATTCTCTTATGAGCCTTTCAACGCCTTCGCATAGGTCACAATTGGCGAAGGGGCTTTCACCTTCTCTTGCGCAGTGGTGAGGAAGTAGAGACGGGGTGAGGAGTAATCGAACCCTTGCAAACGGAGGGATCTACTTTTTCCGTATGTTTTCCATCTCGTCCTGGTATCTTTGCCATCCATATGGGTCTTTCGTCCGAGATAAACTCGGACGCTACATGAGAGAATTCTAGTACCCCCGTTTCTTGCCCACCACGTTCAGGAGTTCCTCCCCGGCCAGGTAGCGACGCAGGTTCTCACAGAATAGTTCCGTGAACCGTTCCTGATAGCGGGGGGTATTAGCCGAGACATGGGGGGAGAGGATGAGATTGTCTAACCCCCAAAGTTCGCTCTCCTGTGGTAGGGGCTCTTGGGCGAAGACATCGAGCCCTGCTCCCCCTATCCACCCCTCTTTGAGGGCTTCGATGAGGGCCTCTTCATCGACTACCCGGCCCCGGGAGATGTTCACCAGATAAGCGCTCCTCTTCATAGCCTTCAGTTCCTCCCGTCCCACCATCCCCTCGGTCTCCGGGGTGAGGGGCAAGGCGACGATAAAGAAATCGCACTCTTTCACCATCTCCCTGAGTTGTGAAGGCGGGAAGAGACTATCCAGCAACATCCCCTTCGGATCCCCAGTGCCAGGGGGCCGATATCCCCTGTCCTCCATCTCCTGGGCGCTATCTGTAGCCAGCACCCTCATCCCGAAAGCCTTGCATAAACGCCCCACCTCTCGACCTATGCTCCCATACCCCAGGATGCCCACCGTCTTCCCCCGCAACTCTTCCCCTCTGAGGATCTCCCACCGCTCCCCAGGCCATTCTTTTCTCTCTTGCAGCCGCCAGATATCCCGAAAGCGGCGAGAGAAGGCTAACATCGAGGCTAGGACATATTCACCGATGGGGGTGGCATGGATGCCGCTGGCGGTGGTGATGATGATATCGCTCTCCATGATGGGATGGCCCACGAAGCGGTCCAGCCCCGCGCTTATGAGTTGAATCCACTTCAGGCGAGGCGCGCGGCCTAAATCGAAGGGGCGGGGCCAGATGACCACCACCTCAGCACTAGGGAGTTCTTCTAAGAACTGGGCCTCTCCCTGTACCACTGAGAGGGAGATACGGGGAGAGAGTTGGCGCACCCTCTCCCGATGCTTCTCTTCCCACTGAAGGGGACTCAAAATCTTCACCCTCTCCGCCATGGCAGCCATAGTCTATCTATCTTTCCTCGCCCAGTCGTAGGGGATCTGGTCGGTGTCGGGGGGGAGACGGTGCTCGTCGGGCTCCTGGTAGTCGTATAGTTCGGTGGGCACGTTCACCATCAGGGTCATCCCCGGCCCTAGCCCCTTGAAGCCGTGCATCACCAAGGGGGGGATTTTGATGAGCAGGGGGTTGAGGTGACCTATGAAAAACTCTTCGATCTGCCGGTAGGTGGGGGAGTCCTCTCGACCGTCGTAGAGGACTACCTTAGCCATCCCCTGGAGGCAGATGAAATGGTCGGTCTGGAGCCGGTGATAGTGCCAGGCCTTAACTGCGCCCGGATAGGCCGCGGTTACATAGACCTGCCCGAACTTCTCGAACTCTTCCCAATCGGAGCGGAGCATCTCCATCAAATACCCTCGCTCGTCAGGGATGGGCTTTAACTTCCTGATTCTCACTCCTTCGATCATGCTTCCCCCCTTAAAGCAAAGCCTCGATCTCTAAAAGATGGCCCGATAGGTCATACTCATGGCTTTCCTCACGCGCTTCGAAGCACCATGAATATCTCGGCCAGCACTAAAGCGGCCACCAAGAGGAAGGCGTTGGTCCAGTTTAACGCTTGGCTCATCTTCATCCAGGCGCAAAGCGCGAAGAAGAGGGCCAGAAGCCCGCTCCTACGAGCGGAGCGAAAGATGTCGTCCCGGTAGGATCCTGAGTTGGCCAGGCGGTACTCCAAGAGATGGAAGAGAGGGGTGAGGCTGAAAGCGAGCGAAAAGAAAAGAAACGCCAGAAAAAGAAAACGGTTGGTAGCCATTAGGGGATCGGCATAAGCGATGATATAGGCTAACCCTGCCCATGACGGTAGGGCCAGGGCCAACGAGATAAGGAGTGGGCGCCGACTGGTCATAGCGCCCAAGATTATATCATAGTTTGGTGGGAAGGGACAAAAGCCTTTCCCTCACCTCTCTGGAGACCTCCAACACCATCCGGGCAACCTTGTGGCTTGCTCCTCTTGTGGTATAATAGTGGCCGTGAAACGGGTCATAGGTATAACCGGGAACATGGGCACCGGGAAGAGCACCGTTCTCCGTATGTTGGAAAAGTTAGGGGCCAAGGCTATCGACGCCGATCTCTTGGTACACCTGGTGATGGCTAAAGGGACCACGGTCTATGAGGAGGTGGTTGTGGCCTTTGGAGAAGGTATCTTGGGCCCTAAAGGGGAGATCGACCGGAAAAGGTTGGCCGCTCTCGTCTTCTCCGATGGAGAGGCTCTCAAGCGTTTGGAGGCCATAGTCCACCCCGTGGTGGAGGGCCTGATTTGGGAGATCGCTCAGGAAGCGAAGGAGGAGGTGGTGGCTATCGAGGCCATTAAACTGCTGGAAGCCAGCACCGAGAGGGGGTGGGATGCCCTCTGGGTGGTGACCTGCCGCCCAGAAGAGCAGAGGGAGCGCCTCCGCGCCCAAGGGTTGAGCGAAGAGGAGATTGAGGGGCGGCTCAAAGCCCAGGGGCCGATCTCCAAGAAGATTAAAGCGGCCGACGTCATCATCGATAACTCCGGCTCTCGGGAGGAGACCTGGGAGCAGGTGAAGCGGGAGTGGGAGAAAATGCAAGAGAAAGGAGGGGGGGAATGATTGTCTCTTTGAAGGAGTTCGTAACCCGTCATCCTCGCCTATCGGCCTGGATCGTCCTGGCCATAGGCATGGTGATCATGCTGGTGATAGCAGCCCGAAATGTGGGGCTCTTGCCAGGCCAGTGGGTGGCCCTCATAGTGACGACCATCATCCTGGCTGGCCTCTGCGTCTGGATCATCTATCTGGAATGACCAAGGGCTTTATTAGCGCTCAGTAATCACTTCTTCGAGGGGAGCACTTTGCTCCCCCTGTCTATATCTGCTCATCGAGAGGAAGCCTAACCTTAAGATTTGTGGACTAGACCTTAAATTATTTAATAGAGACTCGACAAATATCAAGTCATGTGCTAAAATGTTGCATGAGATTACGGCAAGGAGGTGGAAGATGAGTGTAACCGTAGGGGCGTATCGGCTGGTGCTCGTCATCCAGCTTGAGGAGCCTGAGGCAGCAAGAACGGTGCGGCTAGAGAGGGCATATCGCCATCAACGACTGAAGGAGGTGCGGGAAAGGGAACGGAGAAGGATGGAGGGGTGGGGACGGTTGGTAGGGTGGTACCCCATCCTCTAGTTCAGGGAAGGGAGTGTTTTAATGTATCCTGTGATGAGGCGATGTCCGGTATGCTCTGGTGATCTCGAGGTGACACACCTCTACTGTCGAAATTGCGATTCGACCCTAGAGGGACACTTCGAGTTAGGTCGCTTCTACCGGCTCTCCCCGGAGCAGATGCAGTTCGTGGAGACCTTCATCAAGTGCGAGGGGAAGATCACCAGAATGGAGGAGGAGTTGGGCATCTCCTATCCTACGGTACGTAACCGGCTCAATGAGGTGATCCGAGCCCTAGGCTACGAGGTACCGGAGGAGGAACTGGTGACCCCGGAGAGACGGAGGGAGATCTTGGAGCGGATACAAAAGGGCGAGGTCACAGCCGAGGAGGCTGTGGAACTCCTAAGGGGAAAGTGAGGAGGAAAGATGTATCGCCAGACCTTCTCTGTGGTTGAGGCCCCCAGGTCGCATCTCTTGGAGTGCGAGGGGGATGTAGCCGCCGAGGGCTGGGAGGAGGCTTTTTGGCTTGAGGAACGAATCCCGGCTTTTCCTCCATCGCTCCATGAGGGTGGGTCTGAGGTGTTGACAGAAGTAGAGGAGGGTGACATTGTCTTCTCCCTAGGAGGGGTTCTTGGTAAGTGAGGCTTCGCGGGGAAGGTGGGTTGTTGTCCATGATGGCACCTTCTGGAGATAGAAAGAGATGGTGACCGGGGTTCTGGGTAGGATGGAAGGCGGCTTACGACCTTTTGACCCTCTGCGGGATATGGGGCCTGTGGCGGAGCTGATAGAGGTGGCTTTCGGCGTTGACCTGGGCCCCGAAGGTCGGGAAGCGGTGCGGGGGATGAGGGTTGTGGCTTATATGGGGCCTCTCTTGTGGATTCTGGGAGATCTTTTCTCAGGCTACGTCTGGGTGGAGGAGGGGCGAGTGGTGGGAAATGTGAACCTCAGTAGAAGCAGAGGGGGCTACCTGGTAAGTAACTTAGCCGTCCACCCAGATTATCGGAGGAGGGGCATCGCTAGGCGGTTGATGGAGGCGGTTATAGATAGGGTCGAAAAGAGGAGGGCTCCTTGGGTGGCCTTGGAGGTGCGCCGTGAGAATAGGGCGGCTAAGGGGCTCTATGAGAAACTGGGTCTTGTGAGGGTTGATGCCTGGACGGAGATGCGGCTCGCTGAACCGGTCACTCTCGTCCTCCGAGAAGGTCCTTCGGTGAGAGAGTTGGAGCCCACCGAGTGGCGAGAGGGGTATCGGCTATGGAAAGAGGCGTTACCCAAGGAGACGGCGTTTCTGGGCGAGAGGGAGGGCTCGAAGCCGGACCTGGGCGAGGGGCTCCTCGACTGGTTAAGAGGGCTCCTGGGGCGGCGAAGATATCGCTGGGTAGCGGGGGGGTCTATGCTCACCCTCCGTCTTTCCTGGGCCGGGACGCACCAGTTGGAGATGGTGGTTCATGGGGAGGAGCGAGGCCAGGTGGAGGAGGGGCTTTTGGCTAAGGCGTTTTCCGTTTTGCGTACCCGACCTCCAAGAGGAGCAGTGGCCAGGATATACCCTTCTTACCTGGAGACGATAAAGGTTCTCGAAAGGTGCGGTTTCATCGAGGAGCGGACGTTGGAGCGGATGATGCTAAGAGTGAGAAGGGGGTGAGAGGATGGCTACTCACGAGGAGAGGATGCAGATCCTGAAGATGATCGAGGAGGGACAGATCACCGCTGAGGAGGGGGCGAAACTCCTGGATGCCTTAGAGGCGACGGGGGAAGAGCGGGCGGCACCTGCGCGCTGGTTCCGAGTGCGGGTCACGGATATGGAGACGGGAAAGCATAAGGTGAATATCAACCTTCCCCTAGGGCTGTTGAATATCGGGGCCAAGATAGGGGCCAAGTTCTCCGCCCCCTTCGATCTCGATATCGACGAGATAGTGAGGGTGGTACGCGAGGGCGCTAGGGGGAAGATCGTCGATCTGGAGGACACCGAGGACGGGGAGCGGGTAGAGATATATGTCGAGTAGGGGCCGCCTCCATTTGCTGGATTTGGCACCGAGTGGTAGTATGTAAAGTATCCTCAGGGAAATGAGCCAAAACTATGGAGGCGGTGCATGTATCAGCCAGACTATGAAAGGATAGCGAAGAAGGTCGTGCGCTCCTGCTCGGCGGTGAAAGAAGATGAGACGGTGACCATCTCAAGCAGGGCCGATGCCCTCAGTTATGCGGAACTGATCGCCTTGGAGTGTGGAAAGGCGGGTGCGCTTCCTCTGACCATAGCCGCCAGCGACGATTACTTTTACCGGGTGAGTAAGGAGGTACCTATCGAATACCTGGAGAAGACACCGCTTCATACGGTGAAGTTGATTAAGGCCTCTGACCTGGTGATCAGCGTGGGGATAGAGAGGGCGAACCCTCGGCGTTTTCAAGATATCCCTGAGGAGCGGATGGGGGCCCAGCGGATAGGTAATAAACCGCTGCAGGATGCTCTCTTCCAGACAGAAGGGATCCGCTGGGTGGGCACAGGATACCCCACCAGGGAACAAGCCGAGATGTACGGCGTGGATTTCGAGGAGTTCTTCGAGACCTACTGGCGAGCCATGGATGTGGATTATACCGATCTGAGGGCTAGGGTGCACCGGGTGGCGGAACTCTTCGAGGGAGCGAGGAGAGTGCATATCACCTCCCCCAAGGGCACTGATTTGACCCTTCCCATAGAGGGGCGGCCTGTGGACAAAGATAGCGGGTTCATAGCCGACTCTATGGGCGGGAAATTGCTCAACCTGCCTGCGGGAGAGGTGTGTATGGCTCCCCTGGAGACGAGGGCCCAGGGCACCGTGGTCTTCGACCTCGCCTTCCCCCCCTATCGAGGCCAGCGCATAGAGGATCTGGTGGTGAGGTTCGAGGGGGGAAAGGCGATCCCGGTGGAGGCGAAGGTGGGCTTTGAGGCGTTCACCGAGATCTTGGCCCACAGCCATGGGGACAAGGATCGGATAGGGGAACTGGGGATCGGGCTCAACGATCAGGTGAGAGAGGCTATCGGCTATGTGCTCACCGATGAGAAGATCATGGGGACGGTCCATATCGCCATCGGCGAGAACCGGATGCTGGGCGGGGTGAACGACTCTGACCTCCACTGGGATCTTCTGGTCATGGAACCCCGGGTGGAGGTGGACAGTCAACTCATTATGGATGGGGGAACCTTTCTAGCTTGAGGCACGCCCCTTTCATCAGGGAGGAGATCTCATGATACGACGGTTTCTGCTTCGCTGGCTGATAAACGCCCTGGCCATCTACGTGGCCAGCAAGGTGGTGCCGGGGATATATGTGCGAGATGAGTGGGCCATCATAGCGGTGGCTCTGATTTTGGGGTTGGTGAACGCCTTTATCCGGCCCCTGCTCAAATTCTTCACCTGCCCCTTGATAGTCTTGACCTTGGGCCTTTTCCTCTTCGTCATCAATGCGGCGATGCTGGGCCTCACCGCTTGGGTGGCCGGGCAGTTGGGGATCGGCTTTGGGGTAGCTGACCTCTGGGCCGCTCTCTGGGGAGCCTTGGTGATCAGTCTGGTGAGCCTGGCTCTCACCCTTCTGATCCGAGGGGAGGAAAAAGAGAAGCCGCGACGGCGATTCTAGTCCGGGGCAACACGAAAGGCGACCTTTTGCTCGGTCGCCTTTCTTAGTCCCTCGCTTAGCCTTTCAGAAGCGGCCGGAACTTGTAGCCGTAGACGATGAGCCCCTCCGGGCCGTACTCCCGGAGCCGACGGGTGACCATCTCCACCCGCTGGCCGATCTCTACCCCTTCGCTATCCACATCGGTCAATTGAGCGGTGATCAAGGGCCCCTCATCCAAACGGATCAAGGCCACGGTGTAGGGCACGAAACCCTCATAGCCGGCCGGGGGTTGGTAGATAGTAGAGTAGGAGTAGATCTCCCCCGCTCCCGCAAACCTATAAGGCTCAAGGTCTCGGGATCCGCAGTAGGGGCAGATATCCCGGGAGGGGAAGAGTTTTTGGCCGCAGGCGGCGCATTCTCTACCTATCAGTTTGTATCGCTCATCCTGCAGGCGCCAATGTCTGGCTAAAGACATGGACTCTTGACCTCTCTTTGCCTGCTGGCATTCTAGTTCGGCCCCTTGAGGATATGGGTTATCGCCGTGGCTCCCGTTCCCCCTATGCTTTGGGCCATCCCCAGGTCGCACTCCACCTGATTGGCGTCCGCCTCGCCTCTCAGTTGCTGAACCAGTTCTACGATCTGATAGACACCGGTAGCGCCTATGGGGTGGCCTCTTCCTTTCAGCCCTCCCATGGTGGAAATGGGGATCTTGCCTTCCAGGGATATCTCCCCATCTTTGGCCAGTTCGACCCCTCGACCCTTATCCGCGAAACCGCAGGCCTCAAGAGATAGGGCGGCCATGATGGTGAAGGCGTCGTGCAACTCGAAGATCTCTATATCTTCTGGGCCTACCCCCGCCTGGGCATAGGCCTTCTGGGCCGCTTCGTGGGCGGCTTGCAGGGTGAGGGGGTCGTCTCGGTCGTGGAGGGCGATGGTGTCTGTGGCTGTGGCCGAAGCGATGATGGCAACGGGCACGGGGCAAAACCTTTGGGCTTTCTCCTCTGGACAGAGGATGACCGTAGCCGCCCCGTCCCCTATCGGCGATGAGTCCAGGAGGTTGATGGGGTCGGAGATCATCCGGGCGCTTGTAAACTCTTCCCGGGTGACGGGTCGGTGAAACATGGCGTAGGGGTTCCGGGCCGCGTTGCGGTGGGCATTGATAGAGAAGCCGGCGAAATCTTCGTGGCTCACCCGACACTCGTGCATATACCGCCGCATGAGGAGGGCGTTTAGGGCCACGAAGGAGAGACCCTGCATCGCTTCGTAGTCTCCGTCCGCAGCCATGGCTAAGGCCTCGGTGACTAGGCCGTTTTCGCAATCGGTCATCTTCTCCACCCCAGTGACGATCACCAGGTCGTGGAGGCCACTGGCCACAGCCAGATACCCCATCCTCACCGCGGCTCCCCCTGAGCCACAGGCGGCCTCCACCTTGAGGGCCTCTATGCCTCGCAGCCCAGCGAAGTCGGCGATGAGGGTGGCCAGATGCTCCTGCCCGGTCAACTCCCCGGAGAGCATGTTGCCCACATATAAGGCATCGGCTCTGTCGATCCCTGCATCGTCTAAGGCCGCGGTGATAGAAGCGACAGCCAACCCCCTCAGCGAGCGCTCCCAATGCTCCCTCACCTCGGTCTGTCCGATGCCGATGATGCTTACGCCTCTCATCTCACCTCTTTAGTGGCTGTTCAAGTTGTCTCGGTAGCGGCAATAGGTGCCGTAATCTATCTCTTGCCTTCTGGCGATATAGTCCCTGACCCAAACGAGGCTATCGTCGTTTTTCACTATCCGCTCGGTAGCGGTGAAGGATAGGGCGTCACTCCCCGCCCCCGACCCGAAGGAGACGAGCAAGATCCTATCCCCAGGTCGGGCCTGATCGAGGGCCGCGGCAAAACCCAACGGGGAAGAGCCGGCATAGGCGTTCCCGATAACCTCCACGAGAAAACCGGGCTTCAGTTGTTCCTCCGTGAAACCTAGCCGCTGAGCCACTCGGCGAGGGAACTTGCTGTTGGGCTGATGGAAGATGACCATGGCGTAATCCTGAGGGGCATAGCCCAACTCCTCCATTAGATGCTGGGCCGCATAGTAGGTATGTTTGAAATAGGCAGGCTCGCCGGTGAACCGATGGCCATGCTGAGGGTAGTACTGGTGAGGCCGCCGGAAGAAATCGGGCGTATCCGATACGTAAGAGTAGGAGCCTTCGAGGTAAGCCAGGCTCTCCTCTTTGGGCCCTATGATGAAGGCCGCCCCGCCAGCGCTGGCGGTGTATTCCAGTTGATCGCCGGGCCTCCCTTGGGCGGTGTCTACGCCGATGGCCAGAGCGTACTTGGCCATCCCCGAGCCCACGAACCCCATGGCCGCTTGCATCGCTTCGGTGCCCGCCTTGCAGGCGAACTCCCAGTCGGCGGCGTTGGTATGGGGGGTAACGTCCAGCGCCTCGGCCACGATGGTGGCGGTGGGCTTTACGGCGTAGGGCTTCGACTCGCTCCCTACCCAGACGGCTCCGATCTCTTGGGGGTCGATGGCGGCCCGCTTTAAGGCGTTCCTGGCCGCCTCGATAGACATGGTGGCGGTGTCCTCGTCTAGGCCGGGGACCGATTTCTCGTCCAAGTGTATGGTATCTATCCCCTTCCAGACACGGAGGATCTCGTCCGCTTTGATCCTAAAGCGGGGGATATAGGCTCCGTAACCTATGATTCCCACCTCTCTATTGGGTTTCATACCCCGCACCTCCCTTCCACCATCTCTTTGAGTATCTCTTGGGCCCTATCGGGCCTGATCACCCTCTCTTCCACCATCTGGTCCACTAGTTGGTCTATGTATTCTTCTGGCACCCCCACGGAGAGGGCTACGTTACGGGCGTGAAGGGCCATGTGGCCCCGCTGAATCCCCTCTGTGGCCAAGGCCCTGAGTGCAGCCAGGTTCTGGGCCAGGCCTACCGCGGCCATCACCCGGCCCAACTCGCGGGCTGACTTTACGCCCAATATTTTTAGCGCCACTTTCGCCGTGGGGTTGGCCCTTGTGGCCCCGCCCACGATGCCCACGGAGATGGGCAACTCGATGCTACCCAGAAGGTTGCCCCTCTCATCCTCATGCCAACTGGTGAGGGGGCTGTAACGGCCGTTTCGGGCTGCGTAGGCGTGGGCTCCGGCCTCGATGGCCCGCCAGTCGTTCCCCGTAGCCAAAGCCACGCCATCGATGCCGTTCATGATCCCTTTGTTATGGGTGGCCGCGCGGTAGGGGTCCGCTTGAGCGAGGGCGTGGGCCTTAAGGATGCGCTCCACCACCTCTTTGCCCTCAAAACCGTCAAATGTCAGGGCCTCCTGGGGAACGGTGGCCTGGGCTCTAGCCAGCCGCCTATCGGCCAAATTAGAGATGATCCGTAGGTTGACTCGGCCGCCGGTTATCTCCTCTACTAGGGGGGCGATGGCCTCCAAAGTGGTATTGATAACGTTGGCCCCCATGGCATCGCGAACATCGTAAATGAGATGGAGGACGAGCATGGCCCCCCTGGGGCTATCTATGACCCGCGGCTCTATATCCTGGGCTCCTCCCCCCAGACCCACGATGACGGGATCGACCTGGTTGGCCTCTTCTAAGAGCCTCTCCCTGGCATCCAGGAGCCGTTCCACGGCCTCATAGGGGTCGGCCAGGTCTAGCACCTGCATCTGGCCTATCATGAGGGGAGGGGTGGCCTCGGTGGTGAAGCCTCCTCCCTCCCTCACTAGTTTGGCCCCGTGGCTGGCTCCGGCCACCACAGAGGACTCCTCGATGGCCATAGGGACCAGGTAATCTCTGCCGTCGATGAGGAAGTTGGTGGCTATGGCCAGGGGCAGGCTGCAAGTCCCCACCACGTTCTCGCTCATCCGGTCCGCCTGGGCGGAGGTGAGACTCTTGGCCCCCCTTAGGATATCTATCTCCTCATCGGTCAGGTTTGTCCGAGTCTGGACCTCCCTAAGGCGCTCCTCCAGGCTCAGTTTATAGAACTCTGGGATGCGGGACAGGTAACCCCCTCCTTTTATTTCTCATAAAAACACCTGCGGGCAGCAGGCGCTAGATCAACCACAAGTATATCACACTTGGACTGTCAAAAACTATCAAGTTTGGGTGAGGAAGGTGGTACGAAGCGGCTAGAGCTCGTTCTAGGTTAGACGTTCGGTCACGAATGAGCGAACCCACTTGTCCATATCTTCAACATCAGACTGTGTGTACTGGTCATAATGGCCGTGTGCTGCGTTGTTCCGCACATCCGCCCAAACGATGATCTTCTTGTGTACCAGTTTTGGATACACCTTGCCTTTGTACAGCGCATCATTCAGGGGTGCAATGGTGGCTGTGTCAGTGATCATTGTTCCAGTGCCGTCGGCAACGTCAACGCCATGCTTCTTGCACATTTTCCGGAGGCTACTTTCGAGCACCGATTCTATCAATACGGCCGCGGCATCTTTGTATTTGTTCTCCAAAAGATGTTCTGCTTGCTCTAGAAAATCGTCAAAGACATCTGCACTGATAAGTAATTCTCTGTCGAAGAGAAAACCACTGATGATGTCCTCCCTAGCGGCTAGGAGTATCCCTTGACATCGGTTAGTGGCATCATAGCTCTGCCGCCAATCTTCTGTCAGTTCAGCCTGCCAGCGAAACTTGAGATAGTAATCACTATTGCTACCGATGACTCGAGAGACAAAATTCAACGAGGTAGTGAGCCACTGAGAAAGCAGTTGATGATCACCGATTTTGAACTTCCTCCACTGTTGCAAGTATTTCCTGGTCTCTAGCACTTGATTGCCCAAGTCAATGAGCTCATCAAGGCGTTCCAGAATTCTTTCCTCAGACTTGCGCATGTTGAGCATCCTTTCTCGGATGAGCCAAACCTATTCGAACCTAACTATCCGGGCAAAACTCTCCGCCTTCAAGGACGCTCCCCCCACCAGGGTCCCGTCGATGTCCGGCTCTCCGCTTAAGTTCATCCAGTCCAATCACCTAATGCTCTCTCCATTCTAACAATTCCCCTGAACTCAGATTGACCAGCAGATTCCAGCGGGTGTTATAGGAACCGGCCTTTCCCATGGTGGGATCGAGCCGGCTATAGCCAGAAGATATCTTAGAATGCCAGAGGCTGATATGCTCTCCGATGGGCAACTCCAACACCTCGGTCAAGTAGCCCAACCGCTTGAAGATGGTCCTATTGCCCATGCGCTCGGCGTACTCGGTAAGTGTATCCCAATCTAAAGCATTTTCCTCGTATCCATACCATAGGCCCTTGATGGCTTCAGCAACGCCACCGCAATATTGAGGAAGATCGAGACAATCGACGAGCGTCTTCTCTCTGGAGGCTACATTGACTTGCTTATCCTCAATCCACTCCTGAACGAAACCGAAAAACTTGCGCTCTGAAAGGCGGACAAACTGGAATGCTATACCTGAGACCTCGACAGGGCGCTTTTGCTTTGTCGTAGCCACGAAAATAGTTCTGGCGACCTGCTCAGTAAACCCGTAGTGACTAAGGGCTGTCCAATAACTAATATAGTATGGGGCAATGAAGGTGGCGGCAATGAGGAATTCGTGCTGGGTGTAGGTACCTGAAAGGCCAGATTCCAGAGGTAGGATCATATACTTACCTCTCTCTAGACGCTTTACCCACTTTCTAGCCACCAAGCGCCGTAGCAAGTCTTGCGCTACATATGGTTGCACTCCCAATATATCAACGGCATCCTGGATTGTGAATATGTAATCTCCCTTTTCGCTTAGTGATGCCAGCAAGGTCGCACTGAGAACTCCCAGGGTCTTTACGTTACTCATAATAGCGCTCACATTTTATATATTCAAACTGGCCTCTTGGGCCAGTATAATACCACAAAATATACTATTTTTCAAGCCGCTCACGGTTGTTCACTGAAGCCCAAGAATGATATCTGCTTTCTCCTATCGGCGTTCCTTCCTCCACCGCAAGCGCTATAACCTTCGCCATCTGGCCATTCTCCCTTACTGTCACCGCCGTCGCTACCATCACGACTTCCTCCTAGGGTGGTGATGATGCTGGTGGTGGTGGTCAACCTCACCTATTCCTCAAACCTCACTATCCTGGTAAAACTCTCCGCCTTGAGGGAGGCTCCCCCCACCAGAGCCCCGTCGATGTCGGGCTCTCGCATGAGGTCGTCCACGTTGTCCGGCTTGACGCTCCCGCCGTAGATGATGCGGGTGGCTTCTGCCGTCTCTTGGCCATAGAGCCCTTTGAGGATGTCGCGGATGGTCAGGTGCATGGTCTGGGCCTGTTCAGGGGTGGCTGTGCGGCCCGTGCCGATGGCCCAAACCGGCTCATAGGCGATGACTACCTCTTTCATCTCTTGCCCCGTCACCCCGGCCAGGCACTCCTTCACCTGCTTTGTTACCATCGCCACCTCCTGACCCGCCTCCCGCTGCTCTAACGTCTCCCCCACGCATAAGATGGGGCGCAAGCCGTGCTCTAAGGCGAGATGGACCTTCCGGTTGATGAACTCGTCCGTCTCCTTGAAATGTTGCCGCCGCTCGGAGTGGCCCAGGATGACATATCGGCAGCCCAGATCCAAAAGCATGGTGGGGGAGACCTCCCCCGTGTAGGCTCCTTCCTCCTGGGGGTAGATGTTCTGGGCCCCCAGTTGGATATCGCTCCCTTTCAGGGCCTCAGCCACGGGGTAGAGGGCGGTGAAAGGGGGACAAACCAAAATCTCTCGCTCGGTTACGTCGGCCAGGCTTTCCTTGAGGGCCTGGACCAGGGCGATGGCCTCGCCCACGCTCTTGTGCATCTTCCAGTTTCCAGCCATGAGAGGGAGGCGCATAACAGTTCTCCTTCTTAGCCTCTTTTGCCAGGATTATATCATTCCCCAGTTGGGCTGACAAAAGGAAGGGAGCCCCCTGGGGGGCTCCCTTGTTGGGCCGGTGTCGGAGCGGGATCAACCTACTCTATTACGATTCGGGTATCGGTGGATGAGAGGCCTTCGATGTCGTACATTTGGAGGACAAGCTCCGTCAGGGCTGCCTCATCGGGGGCTTTGATATGGGCCACGGCATCGTCAGGCCCAAAGAGAGCATCAGCCTCCTTCACCCCCGGGATATCGCGGAGGCTACTAACCACCTCAGTAGGATCCCCCTCGACATCGATGAAGACATAAGCACGCATTTGATCTCCCCCCTTTCCCTCACCAAACACCGTCCCTAGGTTCTATTATGCAGATAAACGCCCTTCTTGTCAATGTTGAAGGGAACTCTCCTATGGCGATGGGGAAGACTAATGGTAGAGCCAGATTCTGGCCGAATCTTCAGGCTAAATATCCCTGATGATGCGGGTATCGGTGAATTCCACCTCAGCGACGCCCTGGATATCTATAATGACTTGGTCCAGGGCTGCCAGATCCGGGGCCTCGATGAGAGCGATGACCTCGATGGCTCCGAAGAGGCCGTCAACCCTCTTTACACCACCGAGGTCACGCAGGCTGCGGACTACCTCCGTGGGATCGCCATCACACTCGACGAAAACATAGGCCTTCATAGATATTTCCCTCCTTTCTCAAAAGGCGCCTTTGTGTTCGGTACAGCCTTGCCCGCACGATGCGGGATCTTTGATCTCTACCAGCCTCGCCGTGCAGACCGCATAGACCTGCACCCTGGGGAAGAAGCGGAGCCATCGCTGGACGGTGGCTTCTAAGGCCAGGTGGGCACAAGGGTTGCGGTCTAGTATTTGGGGGACGGGACACCTTTTACACAGTTCCTCCTTCCAGGGAGCGGAGCGGGGGTTGCGGGCGATGAGACGGCACTCTTTGATGGTTTTGCGACGGTAGGTATCCTCGTGATAGAAGCGGCACTTCTTGGGCATCACCTCACCCCGGGGCTTCTAAACCCTGAAGATGGTCTATGCTTCCCACCTCTATCACTCGCGGCTTCCCTCCCTCGAACCGGATGATGTTAAGGGCTCCGTTATCCTGTCTCGGGGTAAGCCACATCAAGGAGAGGTCATCTTCCATGAAGTGGCAGATGAGGCTCTTGACCGGAATGGCCTGGGTGACGATGCATATACTGTGTCCCGCTTCCTCCATCAAGATCCTCTGCCAAGCGCGGACAACGCGACGCTGTACCTGCTCCACGCTTTCCCCGCCAGGCATGCGATGGCGATGGGGTTGGAAGCGCCAGGTGATGAGTAGTTCAGGGTAGGCCGTCTCGATCTCCTCCACCGACTTCCCCGTCCACTCGCCACAGTCGATGCCTCGCAGTTCTTTCACCTTTATCACGCCCTGGCGGTGCTTAGCGGCGATGGCCGAGGCGGTTTGGTGGGCTCTCAAGAGGTCGCTGGAGTAGAAAGCCCCTATCTCCTCATCCTTTAGGCGCAAGGCGAGACGCTTGGCCTGCTCCCATCCCAACTCCGAGAGTTCTGGGTCGAGGTGGCCTTGGAAGATGCGCTCCCTATTGAGGCTCGTCTCGCCATGTCGCACAAGATAGAGGGTAGTCACCATAACCCTTCTCGCTCAAGGGGTCTTTATACATTCTAACACAAGAGGGCTCTATTATCCATATAGCCTTTTGATGACCTTCAGAGCCAGCAAGGTGAGCCAAGGGGAGGGCTCCTTCTTCTGGCCGAACTTCCACCCTCTCCAGGCCATCCAGACTGAGGAGGCGGTGAAGCGTCCTTGCTCATCCTGTTGCGCCACGAGGGTCTCGACCATCTCCTGAAGGCGCGGGTCGTTTTTCGGGAAGGGAAGGCGGCTTAGGACGTCGGTCACATGCAAGATGTCGTACCAGATGAAGGGGTATTTCAGTTTGCGGAAATCGGGGCCGATGCCGAAGAGGTAGATTTTGCGTTCCTTCTGATGTTCCCAGTGGCCAAGAAGCATCTCCGCTCCTAAGTGAGCGGCTTCACTATCCCGCATCTCCGGCACCTGGGCCAGGGTTTTGAGGGCGATAAGGCTGGCGTAGGGACAAGGGTCGCCCTTGCGGCCCGGCCCCCGGAATTTGCCCAGGTCAGGGCTGGCTGCGCAGGGCCAACCGTTGTCGTGGATGAGGCCAATGAGATGCTCAACCGCTCTCTGGATCGCCTCATTCTTTTGGAGGCCGAAGGACAAAAGAGAGTAGAGAATGATCGGGGCGTCACAGAGCATCCAGGTCCACTCGACTTCCCCAGTGCCTCCGTAGCGCGGGTCGATCTGGGCGGTGACCTGGAAGGCCCCCTCTGGGGATTGATGGGTCATCACTTCCTTGACGATCCAAGGCATGGCTGGGTCGCTGGCGCGAACCCCGAAGTCGGCTAGGACCGTCAGTTTGTGTAGCGGGTGTTTGGCGTCGTTGTGACGTTTCAAGGGGTAGCCTGGCCACTCCCTGAGTTCCTTGATGAGGCCCTGGACTTGGGGGTGGGCCAGCATCTCCTGGCGGGCTTCCTTGACTTCGGAGTCCTCCTCTGGCTTGTCCAGGAGGTCGACAATGCTCTGTAGCGCACCCAGGGCTGGCCCTCGGCCAGCAGCCAATCGGTTGGGTCGGCTTGAAGCAAATCCTTCCATTCAACCATCGGTTGCCTCCCCCACACGCTTGAGCAGTCGCAGCGCGTCTAGGGTGACCCACTTGCTGGGGCGATTGCGCTTCTCCAGCGGCCAGGTGCGGGAGACGGAGCCGCAAAGCCACCGTCCCTGTTCGTCCTGGCGGGTCAGGAAGAGTTCGAGCAGGGGAGCGAAGCGCGAGTCGTGGGCGTAGCCACGAGCGGCCAGGGCCCGCAGCGCGCTGAGTAGGTCCCAGGCGCGGGGCACACCGAAGGTGAACCAGCGTTTGTGCTCACCCTCGAAGTCGTAGTCAGCGTCTAGCAGCGCATCGGCCAGACGTCGCACGACCCGTTCCGACTGCGGCGAGTACATATCGGCCGGGAGCACGGCCAGGCCATTGAGAGCGGCCATAGCGCCCCACAGGCAATCCCGATGCTGGTAGCGGCCGCAATCGAGTGCGTCCTCGGTGGACATATCTTCGACGAGGAAGGCGAAGGCGCGACGCACACGGGGGTCGTCGCCCAGGCCAAAGTAGACCAGGAAGGGGAGGTGCTCGCCGGTGGTGCAGGGGAAGATGCCGCTGCGGCGCGTTTTCGTCGTCGAGAAGCCGCCGCTTTCGTGCTGGGAGAAGCGCAGGAAGGAATCGCAGCCAGCGGCTGTCCGCTCGTCCGGCTCGACGCCCAGCATGTGCAGGATACTTAGCACGGCCACCGCTCCCTGGGCAGTGTAGGGCTTGGCCTCATCGTCGCCCCAGTGGCCGCTGGGATGCTGACTGGCGAAGAGCGCCTGCACTAGGGGCCGTTGGGCGATGGCCACTTTAGTGTCCTGCACCTCACTGTCATCCGCTGGGCGGTCGAGGATGTCGGTTAGCGTCCAGTAGCGAACTGAGGGGTTATCGGGCTCCAAGAGCCAAGAGGTAGGGTCGGCTTGAAGTACATCTTTCCATTCAGCCATCGGTTTCCTCCTCTTTGCTGCCTCATCTCGCGGTCATTAAGAAGTCCGGAGATAAGATAGTCAAGGCCCTTAGGGTGATCCACTTCTCTGCACTTTTATCTCTCCTTGGGAATCCAGACCCTATCTAGGTCGATGAGATGCTGGACTTCCCAGCCCTGCTCTTGGAGGGCCCTCCCGATATGGCGACGGTGGCACCTCCAAGGCAGCCTCTCGCTGCACATTATGGCTACCCTTTTCCTCTGTGCCACTCCTTGCAGCCTTGCTAGCCCGGCTTCGAACTCCTCGCTTTTCATATAGGCTTCGTACCCCCCGCTTCTGTAGCCCCCCAGTTCCTCCCCCAGATAGAGGTAGGCGATCCCATTCTCTTCCAGGAAAAGGGCCAGGTTTTCTCTTATGAAATGCTCGAAGCGAGAGGTGGGGAAACGGCGTACATCAACGATAGCCTCGATCTGGTAATGAGCGAGGAGATCCAGAAACTCCTGGGCGGAGCGGGTGCTGCTCCCCAGGGTGAAAACCCTTCTTTTGGGCTTCATGGTCATCTTTTGCCCTCTTTGCCCTGGTCAGCCTGATGGTGTTCGCACCACTCGCGCAGGGGGCAGGGGGCATGTTTCTCCTTACGACACCAGCCCTTCCCTAGGCGGACTAAGGCGGACTCGAAATCGGTGAAGAGAAGGGGCTCCAGGAGGGCTTCCTGCAGATCAAAGAGAAGTTGGGCCCTCTCCTCGGTAGTTTTGCCCGCGTGCGGGGTGAGGCCCAGGTTCCTGGCGGCCAAAATCACCAGATCACTGGGTAAGGGATCGGCTTTCTCCCAAACCCCTCGAAGTTCTCTCAGAAAGATGTTAGTGGTGACGGGGCCTATGCCCATGAACTCCATGAGCCTAGATTCTAGGTCTCTTTCGTGTCTCAGGAGTTCGGCCACTGCCGCCGCATCATGGGCTTCGGCCCTCCGTATGGTTACCATGGTCATATTATAGCAGCATGGGGAAGGAGTGTCAGGCTTGGGGAGCCAGCGGGAGACGGACGGGTCACCTTTGGTGGGGGAACAGAGGTAGATGCCTGCTCCCTCCAATGCTCTTTTTTGAAAGGGGGTTTCGCAGATGGGGTAGGGGTTGCCTCTTCGCTGCTTGACTCGAAAATGGTCTCGGAATTGGCCTTTTGTTCCGTCCGGATGATATGGGCTTTGGCAGGATGAGAGAAGGCAGCGGATTTTTTCCGCTGCCTCTCACCGCTTGCCCTTTCTACGCCTCCTTGGGCTGGAATTGGTTGCAACTTCCTTGGCCCTCTACTTCGTGGCCAAAGCAATCGCCTTTTCCAGGGTTGTCAGGTTTGGGCGTGTAGAAATTGCAGTCGGCACAGGTTTGCCCGGTTCCCCCTGGGGGGTGTATTTGACTTCCACCTTTTCACCTCCTCTCGATTCTTGTCTGTTTGTAAGGTGTGAGGGTAGCGAATCGCAAACACGCTGTTGCTGACCGGGCATCGCGATTCACAGTTTCTGCAAAGATTTTTCGAACTCTTTTACCCGAGGTGGCTTCTTGCCCTTACCGGGTAAGATAGTATGCCCTTCTTCTGTCAAACGTGCCGCTTGTGCTTCTGTACCTCCGCGAAATTTCTCGTTTAGGCTACCACCTGTCTTAATCACCCGCCAATAGGGCGCTATCCGTTTCTTTCCTTTGGCTAAATGTTCTTCTGCTGCTTCGGCGGCGATGCGCATAAAGATTCCAGCCGTCAGGGAGCAGGTGAAATCGGCATCAAAATCTTTCGCCAGCCGGTCTCTGATCTGGGCTACAGTAGCGAGCTTCCCTTTTCTTATCTTACGCATCAAAGCATCGACATCGAGCGGCTTAGGGATAAGCATTTTTCCTCGTCCCCGGGGGTCATCAACCACCTTGGGCTCTCGCTCTACCTCTAGCTTCTCTCGCGCGGTTTTGCGCCTTTTAGCCATAATGCCTCCTTAGAGCAAACCTCGGTTTCATAGGGGGATGATCTCGCAAAACAGACTTGATTCGTCCACCTCTACTATCCGCGTATCGACATTGAATTCCGCGGTCAATGATAGGAATTGATGTGGCCACACTGTTGTTGCTGTGAAGCCATCCTTGCAGACAATCACGCCATTGCGGGTCTTTTCGTGTTCGATTTCCCCCAGAAGCCCGGCCTCTGACTGTAGCCGAAACCACTCCAATCGATCCTTCCAAAAATTGGCGGAATAGCTCGAAAAGAATATGGTTCCTCCGGGTTTAGTCACGCGAATGCTTTCCCGGATAAGGTCTTGCTGATTCACATGAAATGCCGAAATTCCGTTCTGGATGCAAATCACCCGGTCGAAAATCTGGTCGCGGAAGGCGAGTTGTACAGCATCCATATTCAGCAGGTGGTAGTTTGAGATATCGAACAGGATCTTCTGTCCGAGGAGCAAACTGGCAAGCGAGGTGTCAATGCCGATAAGCCATCCGGCTTTTTGGGCGAGCCAAGGGAATATTCGCCCATAACCGCAACCTAACTCCAGAACCATATCGCCGGGGCGGATTTTTTGGAGGATATGGTTCACCTCCGCTTCCAAGTATTGCCGAACTCGCGGAGGGGTGATTTCGTAGCAGCGTTTCAGCCTCTCGGCAGAGAGTTTACCACTGTAATAGCCGCTCATATTTCCAATCTGTGGAGCTAACCCCTAGGCTAATGTACGTCAGGGCTCTAGTCGTCCTGAGGCGAATACCCGAATTGGCGGCGATTTCCGATATACGCACTTCCTCTAACAGCCATCTGCGACGGGTCATGTTTTCAACCTCTGGTTCACATCCTATGTCTTGCTGGCGCGGGCCTTGTCCACCACGGACTTGATAAATGCGGTTTTCGCCTCGGTGTAGGCATCACGCTCTGAAACAAACTTGGCGGCCACTTCCCTCTTTAACTCGTAATACCGCTGGGCTTCGTCAGAGTGAACCCGCAGGAAATCCCGGAAAAGGATATGCCGCTCCCAGAAATCGCTTTCTCTTTCAACCACGTGCACATGATGTGTACTGTGGGGGTGCCCCGGTGGTTTGCGAAAGTAGTGTCTCCCTGGGATTCCATATTCACCGAGGTATTCGTAGCCAATGGTCTGGAGCGGCTGAATGCAATTCTCTACGAGGGCTAGCCGACGGATGGCCATCATGATGTCGATAATCGGCTTCGCAGCCAATCCGGGCACGGCAGTACTTCCTATGTGCTGAATGTCGACGATGAAGTCGCCGATAACGCCCAAGATGGAAGCCTTCTCTTCTTCGTAGAGAATTGGCCACTTGGGATCGTAATCGATTAGCCTAATAGAGGAACTCATGTCACGCTCTCCTCTTCTATTCTGGTTTGGAGGGCCTTTTCTATATCCTAGGCATACCGCTCCCAGAAACCTCATACATCGAAGTCGGCCATGGGCTGGAAGGTCTCATCCAGGGTCTCTACAGCCTTGATGCGGTCCACTCAGGATCCGAAGGAGGGGAGTAAGATGATTGCCAGAAGCCTCTCGGTTTTCATACCCATCATCAATAATATAGCACACTTTTATGACATCAGTATGTCAGGGTTTGGAGGTGGCTTTCACCCATGCTTGGCGAAGAGATGGTTAATGATAGAGTCTTAGATACCAAGCCACGATCTGGGAGCCGTAGATAAGAGCCACCAGCCCTCCAACCACTAGAAAGGGGCCGTAGGGGATGTAACTCTTCAGACCTTTGACTCGAGTGAGTACCAGGACGAGAGCCGTGGTCCCGCCGGCCAGGATGGCGATGAGGAGGGCTACGATTATCGACGGGAACCCCGTGGCCAGGCCGATGAAGGCCGCCAGTTTCACATCTCCACCCCCCATCCCTCCCTTTCGCGCCAGGGCGATGAGGTAGAAGGAGGCGAAGCCGACTAGCCCCCCGGCCAGGGCTCGCAGAGGGCCTGGGAATATTAAACTCCCTACCCCCGCTATGAGGATGGCAGGGAGGATCACCACATTCAAGATGAGCCGATGTTCCAAGTCGATGACTAGGACTAAGAAGAGGATGCAGATATAGAAGGTGAAGAGAAGGAGTAGAGGGGTTGGCCCGTACCGCTGCCAGAGGAAGGCGAAGGCGAGCATGGTTCCCAGTTCCAAGAGGGGCCTACGAAGGGAGAGGGGGGCCCGGCAATGTTGGCACCGTCCTCTCAAGAGGAGGAAACTGAAAACGGCGATCCACTCTGAGGGTAGGTAGTTCTGACCACAGTAGGGGCAACGGGCTGAGCCGAGGGAATGGCGCTGAGGCAGTTCGTCAGCGGCGAGGTTAAGAAAAGCGCCGGTGAGCAAACCGAGTAGGGAGTAGAGGATGATCATGCCGCATTCTCCATGCAAAAGATTATATCATAACGTTTGACAAGGACAAACGAGGGCTCTAAAATGGTAAAAGTAGCGGGATCTGCGCTATGTGCGTTGAGGGGAGGCAGGTGGAAGAGGTATATTATCAGAGAACAGGCACCCTGGTGAGCCTGCTCCTTTTGGGGTTGGCCCTCTCTTGCTTGATAAGTCTGCCCACAAATATCGTCTCCTTTATGGCCTTCGGCTCCCCCACCACTCTCTATATATCGAACCCCTGGGTCATGGGGGTGCTGCTGCTTCTTCTGACCATCGCTGGCGTCTATTCTCTGGTTCACTTCCAAGAGGAGAAAAGTTCCCCTCTCTATAGTCTCGCCTTTGCGGGCCTGCCCAGTGTGGTGATTCTAATAGCCCTCTTCTTCCTGCGCCTCTTAGCGGATAGGCTATTCTTCGTCTTGGGCCTCGCCTCAGCGGGCCTACTCTTGACCTTGATCCTCGTGGGTCAATATCATACTATGGGGGAAAGGAACTCTCTCTGGGCACGATGGGGTCTCGATCTAGTGGTCTATGGAGCGGCTATTTTCTTTTACGCTCTCATCTACGGCCTGAGGACTCGCAGCCTTCTTTCGGCCACCGGGGCATCGCTGGTCAGTGGAGCCTTGGCCTTGGAACTCCTGCGGGGTGAGGGGGGTGCGAGGCGGGCCTGGCTCTACGCCCTGGTTGTGGGGCTCGGCATGGGGGAGATAGTCTGGGTTCTGAACTACTGGGGCATAAGTGCCCTCCCGGGCGGGAGCCTCTTACTCTTAGCCTTCTATCTCTTCACTGGATTGGCTAGGCAATATCTTGGAGGCGTCATCGGTAGGCGTGTGGTGGTTGAGTTCGCCCTCATCGCGGCCCTGGGGGTCGCTTTCCTCATCATCTCTTTCCCCTGGTCATGGTAAGGGCTCTCTAGTTTGTGAGGAGGTTTGAGATGTGGCTAGAGCGGGAGGAAGAGCGAGAGATCCGTATGCCAGAGGAGTGGGGAGGTATCATCCCTTCCCAGGTGTTTCTGGATGAGGCGAGGCGGATCGTTGAGGCGGGCAAGAAAGAGGGGCTGATCTTGCGGGTGATGGGAGGGGTAGGGATCAGGCTTCGCACCCTCGAGTACGCCGATTTGGCCGAAAGGCTGGGGAGGCTGGGGCCCGAGCAACAGGAGTTCACCGATTTGGATTTCACGGCCTACAGGAAACAAAGGAAGCAGATGAAGGGTTTCTTCGAGGGCCTGGGGTATGGTAAGAGGAGGGCTACCCTCTCCACCGCCGCCTCCGAGAGGCAGATCTACTTTCACCCCCAAGGTTGGTTCTTCATCGATCTTTTCTTCGATAGGTTGCTGGTAGCCAACCACCCTCTGGATTTCCGCGGCAGGTTGGAGTTGGATTTTCCCACCATCACCCCTACGGACCTCCTCCTGGAGAAGCTCCAGATCGTCAATTTCAGCGAAAAGGATGTGAAGGATACGCTGGTCCTCCTATTGGCTCACCAGATGGGGGAGGAGGATGGGGCGGGGCTCATTAACGCCCGCTACATCGCTGGGCTTTTGGCCCGGGACTGGGGCTTCTGGTACACGGTAACCACCAACTTGCGAGGGATAAGGGATCTCCTGCCAGAGATAGAGACCCTCTCTGAGGAAGAGAGGATGGCCACAGCCTCCAGGGCTGAAGAACTCGTGGCCCATATAGAGAGGGAGCCGAAGAGCCTGAGATGGAAAACGCGTGCTCGCATCGGCCCCAAGATGAGGTGGTATGAGCCGGTGGAGACGATGGAGACCGTAGGCGGTTTCGGCATCTGGCGGTTGGCGGAGGAGCGGAAGAAGGGTTAAAGGTTTTGCCCTCTCCTAGAGTTTCAGCTCCGGGGCCGGGGGTAGACCGGTCTGGGAGATGCCCGGCGCACGGACGAGGAGGATCGGCTTGTTGGTGCCCCGCAGCACCTTCTCCGCCATGCTGCCGAATACTCCGCCCGTGAGTGGACATGGCTATGAGATCGACCTCGTTCACCTCTGCGTAGTGGGCGATCTCAGAACCGTCCAGGGGTACTAATATCTTCCTATACATAAGCCCTCCTTCATTCGAATGCCAAATCTCTGGCTCAAGAGGAGCAGACTTTCAATTGTAAGAAACTGGAAAGCCTGATATCATTATAACACTTATAGGAGGGGACACGCCAGATGGCCAAGACTAAGTTTCTCTTCTCCACCGACTTTCATGGTTCTGAGACGGTGTGGCGCAAATTCCTCAATGCGGCCCGCATCTTCGACCTTGACGCCCTGGTGCTCAGCGGCGATATGACAGGCAAATTGATGGTTCCCATAATCAAGCGGCCCGATGGTCTATACGATGCCACGCTTTTGGGCGAGAAGTACCTCCTCTCAGAGGAGGAGGTTCCCGATTTCGAGAATAGATGCCGCATGATCACCTATATCCCCTACGTGACCACCCCGCAGGAGGCGGAGGAGATCGCCACCAACGAACATAGACGTGAAGATCTCTTTGAACGGATGGAGGGGGAGATCGTCAAAGCATGGCTCTCCCTTATCCCAGAGCGGGTCCCCCCGCGCTGCAAAGTGATCATCAGCCCTGGAAACGATGACAAACTATCTATCGATGAGATTATAAGAAATGATCCCAACCCCCAGGTGATCTTCGGAGAGGAAGAGGTCGTCGCTCTGGACGACGAGCACGAGGTCCTCTGTTTTGGCTGGTCTAACCCCACCCCCTTCGACTCCCCTAGGGAGTGCTCGGAGGAGGAGTTGGAGGAGCGCCTAGAAGCGGTAGTGGCTCACGTTAAGAAGTTGGAGACGGCGGTCTTCTGCATCCACGTGCCTCCCTACAAGAGCCTCATCGATGAGGCTCCTGAGGTGGACGAGAACCTGAACCCCATGCTCTGGGGAAGACGCACGCGCATGGTGCCCGTGGGCTCTAGGACGGTAAGGAAGATCATAGAGAGGTATCAACCCCTGTTGGCACTGCACGGCCACATCCACGAGAGCCCTGGCTTTGCCAAGATCGGACGCACCAAGTGCTTGAACCCGGGGAGCGAGTATGGGGAGGGTATCTTAAAGGGGTTCCTGGTGGAGTTAGACGGGCCCCGGATCACCCAGTTGAGTCGCTTTGAGGCCTAGCGGTAGTCGGTCTGATCACCTTTGAGGGCCTGAAGAGCGGACCCTCTTTTTGAACCCCATCGAGGCCTCAGCCTCCGCCCTGGAGGTGGTCTACATCCTCCGGGAGATCGTACCAACGCACCTTTTCCCCCACACGGGCCCGCATCTTCCACTTCATCGACTTTGGCGCTTCCTCGATGATCTGGTGCAGCCTCCGCAGCCGGCCAGTGACCAGTTCCTTTTCCTCCCCTGCCAGATAGTCGTCGGCTAAAGCGACTACCTTCTCAATGTTCATGGTTATTGTCTTGTACCAGCCCCAGTCGTCCCTGCAGAGGCGAGCGATGCGCCGGGAGTCGATCGCTTCCCGATCGTCGGTTTCACCTATCTCATGGTCCTCGATGAGGGCATAGGTGTCTTTGACATCCTTCTCGTTCAACTCTACAACCTGCAATTTGGAGAGGAAGAGGTCAGCGACGGGCACGGTGTACTCATCGAGTTCCAAGCGGTGGAGGAAATTGAGTTGGTGGCACATGGGGAAGACATCTAAGAAGACATCGACATCGAACCCCAACTCGGGGCTGTCGAAGAGGAGCCGCCGGTGCCCCTGGAGGGCGTTGAAGCGACGGTTGGGCTCATATCCTAAGTCCTCCAGGAGGCGGCTTATCTCCTCTCGCTGACTACGGTAGCCTACGCAATCCACGTCGCCATAGGTGCGGGATAGTCCCCGATGCTCTGCGCTGGGGCAGTGCAATTTCACCGCCAAGCCTCCCATCAGCCTGAGGTGTACCCCCTGCCCGCGAGCGGCATCGATGACGCGCTTGGCTTCGTCTTCCATGGTGACCATATCTTCATCTCCTCGGGGACGATGCCCCTAAGTCTGGACCTCTCTCCTGTCCCTTGACGAACTCCATGACCTGAAAGCGAAACTCCGAGGGGTCTAATTTTAGACTACTGACGGGGATTTGCAAGAAATCGTCCCCATCTTTGTAGAGCCGGACGGCGGACTCTCCAAGTCCCAGGTGAACCAGGGAAACCCGCGAGTAATCTCGCCAGCGAGCCGATAGCCGGCTATCGCCCCGCTCTATCTCGAAGCCGTCTTGATCGTAGGCGAAGGTGGTGTGATAGTTACTCTTATAGAACCGCCATCCCAGGGCGATGGACAGCAGCAAATTGAAGACCAAGAGTACCCAGTGGAGGTACACTTCCCGCAACATCAGATAGCTGATCAGCGCCCAGAGGATGAGGAGGCCGAAGAAGAGGAAGGCGATCGTCTTCAGCAGGTTACCTATCTGTAGAGGGGCGGTGGTCTTCATTTGAAGCGCTTGGCTAGGCGGCCCATCCTTCGGCCGATGTACGATTTGCTCACCGTGATCTCCTGAGAGGCCAGGCCCACCAGAGCGATCCCTATCTCCTTGGTATCGTTCTTCTCCACCAAGGCTCGGGCTCGCCTGGAAAAAGGCCCTTCGTTGACTATGACCAGCCAGGCCCAGGGCATCTCCTCCTTCTCCCCATATTCGGCGATGGCTTTCAACGAAGGGGAGAGACGCTTCAGTTCTGGATCGTCTGAGTAGGCGAAGCAGGCCACGGGGTAGTTGGGGAGGGCTATCCAGGAGAAGAAGCGGGACAAGAGAAACCCTCTGGGGCGTGTATGGCCCAGAATGAGCATATCGAAGGTGGTATCTCCGACGGGAAGTTCCCAGAAGGACTCGGTGAAATCGGCCACCCAGCGGCCGCCGCCGGTCATAAGATTATCTTCCAACTTGAGCAGGTATTCCCTGATCTTCATGCCTCTCTTTCCTTCCGTGAGCCTGTCTTCCGGGGATCACGGACTCTATCCTTTGAGAGAACGAACTCTATTTTAGCACGCCATTCATCAAAGGGCAAGAGACCGGTATCTCTCATCTCGAAGGCGACAGAAGGCCAAAGGTGTTACCACTTGCCACCGAGGTGACGGCTCAACCCTTGGCCTGTCAGCCTGTCCTGCCTGCCCTGGCGATGGCAGGCCAGAGGCCGGGGGCCAGGGGAGGTAACTCCTGCCGGCACCGGACAAAGACTTAACCGGCTGAAGCCTCGATTCCCCTTGCAGCACCAGGATTGGAGCCTTTCCCTATCCTTACAGGATCCCTGTGGGACGGGATCCCGAGGGATAGGCGGCATGCGGCTGTGCGTTCGACATCCTGAGGATGCCTCAGCATCCGAAGGAGAGGCGGCAAAGGAGTTCACCTATCGAGGCCCAGATGGGGCCCCCATAGTGATTACATATCCGATCTAGGCAGGTATGGAAACCTGCCCTACGACCTCTGTCATGGCGTCAGATGTTGGCCGTCGGGAGTTACCTCCCGACGGCACTCCAAAGAGCAAGGGATAAAAACTCCCCCGAGACCCCGTTGGTGGGTCTCGGGGGATAGTTTAGGCCACTCTGGGTGAGCCTATTCGGGCGGTATCTCGGCGAAGATGGTGGTGTAGTCCACTCCCGTGACCGCGGCTTGGCTCCTATAATAGTAGTAGAAGCCGGCGCCGACCACCACGATGATGATCGTGGCCAGCCAAACCGAGAACCCTGCGAAGGTGAAGTTCCGAAGCAGCCCTAGCAGGTCATAGGAGCGTTCGTTGAAGATGAAGATGTAGAGGAAGAAGAGATTCGCCAGAACGGCCAGGCCGCCGATCACCTGAACCACGGTCTTGCTGGCGCGGAAGGGGGCCCTCTCGAAGATCTCTGGCTTGACGATGGGGAAGGCGAAGGCGGCTACGGCGAAGGAGAAGTAGAAGATGGCGTCCCAGAGGTTGCTCCCCATCATGCCGAAGCCGTCCATGAAGGTCTTAAAGGTGGCGCCCAGATAGATTCCGGCCTCGCTGAAGAGTCCGGACTCACCGGCCGCACCGAGAAGGGCTACCACCGAGGTGGCGATGACGGCCTTGATGGGCGAGTGCCACCGCTCGTCAACATCGGCGATGGCCTCGGGCAGGACGCGGTCGAAGGCCATGGCGAAGAGCATCCGCGAGGTGGCCAGGATGAAGGGCGGGATGTCGTTGGCGGCCCAAAGGACGGCGAAGAAGAGGATAGCCCAGCCGGTGAGGGTTCCGATACCCATCCCCACGCCCTGGATTTGGGCGAAGACGGGCATCCAGGGACCAATGCCGGCTAGGTCGCCATAGGAACCCCCGCCGAAGGTCATCCAAGCGGTAGCGCTCACGAGGTCGAAGTCTTGCACCACCCCGGCGATGCCCCCGGCCCTCACCAGTAGGAAGGAGACGACTAGATAGACTGCGGTGATAGCGCCGGTGGCGATGAGCATGGCTTTAGGTAGGTTGCGAGAGGCCTCCTTCATCTCGCCGGCGATGAAGTTGGTGGTGGCGTAGCCGATGAAGGCCCAATAGGTGGCTAGGATGGTGCCGATCACCGCCGGCCAGTAGGGTCCTGCCCCCTCAGCCAGGCCGGTATCGAGGGCCTGCTGGATGTAGGCGGTGGGCGAGGCCCCGAACAGTTCCTGCGTCCCCGCGGCCATTCTGCTGGGGCTGGCTATCAGGAAGAGGACGAGGACCAGGACCAGGATGGCCGCCGGTATCCAGAAGATGACCTGGAGCAACCGACCCGTCTGTCTGGCCCCCAGCGCTGCGACGGCGCTGAAGAAAGCGATGATGATGAGGGAGAAGACGAACAGGCCTACCGGGGTGCCCAAGAAGCCCACGCTCACGATGCCCACGAAACCGCCGAAGATCATGATCGCCTCCATGACGAAGACAGCGATCTGTCCGTAGGCCGCGGAGACCCCCATCCACTGGAATAGGGTGGCCAGCATACCCCACAGGGGGCTCAGAATCCTGGAGATGGCTACGTAGCCTCCCCCTGACCGGGGCATGGCCGCGGTCACCACGGCGAAAGCGTAGACGGAGAGCAGGCATCCTATGCCGGTGATGAGGAAGGCCATGGTGACAGGGGGGATGCCCAGGAACCACTGGCTCCTCGGTACGGGGAACCAGCCCATGCCCTGGAAGACCCGCAACTGCCAGCCGACGCCGATGGCGTTGGCCATGGGTACCATTATGGCTACCGTTAAGCCTATCTCCCGCACAAGCCCCGTGGACTTACGAGCGAATAATGTTCTTTCAGCCACTTTTCAAACCTCCTAAGAATCCTAGATGTCTATCTAATGCCAGAGTGTTCCTTTCTATCTGCATCACCTCCTCTAAACAAAATGAGCCCCACACACCGGTGAGGCCTCCTCAAAAGTTCACCCTACCACCTCCCTTCCTACAATCTGTGAGAAATAGAAGATAGACGAACGCTTTCAAATAGAAGGAACGACATGGGGTGGTACTATGGTACTATGTTGCTATATTACTATATTTCCCACCAGATGTCAATAGCCTGGGCCTACTTTGTTATTTAATAACACCGAAGGGGACCAAAAGATGCGGGGAACCTCATGGGGGCTCATTGCTCTCCCAGGGTTATAGGGTATAATAGGGGTGAGATGCAGAGGGAACTCCGAAAATTCCCCAGCGTTGACGCCCTGCTCCAGGAGAGGGCCATCAAGCGCCTTCTGGCCCAGAGTGGCCGGGAGGTGGTGGTGGCTTCTATCCGGGGCGTTCTGGACGAGGCACGTTTGGCCATCGGGGCTGGCCAACCCTGTCCCGCTTCCTCTACTCTTTTAGAGCGGGTGGTCGACTCCGTATCCTTGGCCTTACGTCCTACTCTGAGACCGGTCATCAACGCCACAGGGGTGATCTTGCATACCAATCTGGGGCGGGCTCCTCTCAGTGTTGAGACTCGTCTGGCCATGGAGAGGGCGGCCAGGGGGTATAGCAACCTAGAGTACGACTTGGAGGCAGGGGAGAGAGGCTCCCGCTATCTTCACGCCGAGGATCTCCTCTCTCGCCTGACGGGAGCGGAGGCCGGTCTGGTGGTGAATAACAACGCCGCGGCCCTCCTCCTGATCCTCACCGCTTTGGCTAGGGGGAAGGAGGTGATCATCTCCCGCAGCCAGTTGGTGGAGATCGGCGGTGGCTTCCGGATCCCGGAGGTGATGGGCCAAAGCGGGGCCAAACTGGTAGAGGTGGGGACCACCAATCGGACCTACAAAAGGGACTATGCCCAAGCGATAGGCGAGGAGACGGCGGCTCTTCTGCGGGTCCATCACAGCAACTTCAGGATCGTGGGCTTCACCCACGAGGTGGAGTTAGAGGAGTTGGTGGAGTTGGCAGGGGAGCATAACCTCTTGGTGTTCGACGATCTGGGTAGTGGAGCCCTCTTGAATACGGCAGTCTTCGGTTTGGCCCATGAGCCCCTGGCCCAGGAAAGTATCGCCGGGGGGGCCGACTTGGTCTGCTTCAGCGGTGATAAACTTCTGGGGGGGCCACAAGGCGGCGTCATTATGGGTCGTGGGGAACTGATCGCTTCTCTGCGGGAGCACCCCCTTACCCGGGCGGTAAGGGTGGATAAGACCACCTTGGCTGGGCTACAAGCCACGCTGCTCCACTACCTCAAAGGGGAAGCGGTAGAGAAGGTCCCCGTTTGGCGGATGATCGCTCTTCCCTTGGAGGAGATCGAGAAGCGGGCCCAGGGTTGGGCGAGAAGGCTCAAGGGCGAGGTGATCCCGGGCCGCTCGGCGGTGGGAGGAGGCTCATTGCCGGGGCAAACGCTGCCCACCTACCTTTTGGCCCTCACCGTACCCTCCCCTCAGGAAGTGGCGAGGCGGCTGAGGATGGGTGAACCGGCTGTGGTGGGGCGGATAGAGGAGGGGAGATACCTCTTGGATCCCCGTACCGTGCTCCCGGAGGAAGACGAGGCTCTCCTGAAGGCCCTGGAGGGGAGCATTGCCGCCCCTGGCCCGTTGATGCCAGGACGGGCTAGTGGGCCGAGCCTGGCTTGACTGTTAGCCCTGCCTATGGTCATTCCCGCCATCTCTCTTCGGTGTGTTCCCGTGGAGGTAAGGGCTATTTTCCTCAGTGCTGGGCAAATCCACGAGGGGGGTCTTAGGGGATAAAGCGGGGCTCTAAGAGACAAAAGTCACAGACAGGGGATCGCTGAAGTTGTACTATATCGGTAGTAGGCGATCCTTTTTGGTTATATCGCTGTGATAGAGTGTGAAGAGGTGATCTCACAGGGAGGGGAAGAGAGTGGTCAAACGCCGGATGGTTAGGATAGATGAGGCGCTCTGCAACGGGTGTGGGCTATGCGTGGTCCCTTGTGCCGAAGGGGCCATCGAGATGGTGGATGGTAAGGCTAAGGTGTTGCAGGAGGAACTTTGCGACGGGGCGGGCTTCTGTCTCTCGGTCTGTCCCACGGGAGCGTTGAGTATCGAAGTTCGAGAAGCCACACCTTTCGATGAGAGGGCGGTTGAAGAGCGGCCAAGGGAAAAAGTCTATATCGCCCAGAGTTGTTTCCACTGCGGTAAGGGCGAGGAGCAAGCGGTGCTCATACCCTGTCGCAAGGAGGGCCACAGCCTCTGGGTATGTGTACGTTGTCTGCCCCATCTGATCCACGGCTAGGAAGGGCGAATGTGCGGTAAGGGAGAGCCTATGAACGACTCAAGAGGGGTGCCCCTCTACGATGAATTCAGCCTCGACTACGATCGCTTCGTCGATTGGTCGGCCAGGTTGGCCTATGAGTTGCCCTTCTTTGAAGAGATCTTCTCCAGGTATGGGGTGCGGCGGGTTCTCGATGCCGCTTGTGGTACCGGACGTCACGCTATCGCCTTGGCAGAGCGAGGGTATGAGGTGGTGGGGGCCGATCTCAGTAGGGCCATGATCGAGCGAGCGAAGGCCGCCCAGGGCAAGGTGACTTTCGTTGAGGCCGGGTTTGGCGAGTTCAAAAAGAAGGTAGGTGGGGGGTTCGACGCCTTGATCTGCCTGGGAAACTCGCTACCTCACATCTTGACCCCGGAGGGGTTGGTCGAGGCGCTGAGCGATATGCGACAGGTGGTAGAAAAAGGCGTTTTGGTCATCCAGAATCGGAACTATGATCGGGTTTGGAACCGGAAGGAGAGGTTCATGCCCTTGGTCGCTCACCGGGAGGGGGAAAACGAATGGCTCTTCTTCCGCCTCATCGATTTCCATGAGGAGCGGATGACCTTCAACATGGTGATTTTTCGGAAAGAGGGCGGGCAGTGGAGTTACATTCTGGAGTCCACGGAACTTCGCCCCATCTTCAGCCAGGAATTGGCGAACCTTTTGCGGCAAGTAGGGTTCGGGGAGGTAGAATTCTACGGGGACTATAGGTTTAGCCCCTATAAGAGGGAGGAAAGCGACGATTTGATCGCTATCGCTCGGTGAAGGAGGAGAGATGTCAAAGGACCCCATAACCATATTCATGGCTCAACACGAGGAAGGGCTAGCCCATCTAAGAAGGCTCGGTGGCAACATCCAAAGAGTGGAGAGCAGGGAGGTCACTGAAGAAGTATTAGAGGGGATAAGGCGGGCCACCGCTTTCATCAACAAGGAGGTGAGAGTGCATAACGAGAAGGAAGAAGAACTCCTCTTTCCGGAGTTGGAGAAGGTCTTGCCTCCCAAAGGGCCCACCTTCGTCATGAGGGAGGAGCATAGGCGGTTATGGGAGGTACTGGAAAAGGTGGAAACCACCCTCGAACGGTTGGAGCGAGATAAAGATAGGGCGGTTATCGACGAACTGGTCGCCTCCGCCCAGTTCGTGGTTCAACTTCTCAGCGAGCACATAAATAGGGAGAACTCTGTCCTTTACCCTATGGCTAGGCAACTATTGACCCCAGAACAGATGGTCACGATCGCCGATGGGATCTGATCTTTAAGCCGCGAACCTCAGAAGCGCTCCGATGCTCCCCATCTCAGCCAGGGCCTCTTTGTTCTCCCCGGCGATGAACTTTATCTCCGTATTCCCCAAGAAGGCCCGTTTTATCAGTTCCTCCACTACATCCCGGAGGGGCTCCAACGTGTGTTCGCAATAGGGGCAGGACCCTTCTCGAATGGTGAGGGAGCCGCATCGGGAGCACCGCCTCCCGGGAGCGTGGAAATCTTCATTTATCAGCAAGGTGAGCACCTGGCCCGCCTGCCAGGCGTGAAGGGTATCCTCCAGCCCGATGACCCCCAGGTTCCCCGAAAGCGCCTCTCCTTTCAGCTGCTGGATCAGATTTCCCTCTTCCCGCTTATTCAGATGCTCCATGACCGCCAACGCTTGCTCCTGTACCTCCTTGGGTGAAGCGGTCATCTCCAGGGGTAAGGTGGCAACCAGACACTTCTTGAGATAGGGGTGCAGGTAGTCGGTGAACTGGCTGACAAGTTCCTCCGTTCCGGCCACCAAAAGGCGCTGAAGGCCCTCCTCATGGCGAAGGCGAAGCAGTTCATCGGCGGTATGTTTCAAATGGTGCATCACGTGGTCGTCATGATGGCGTTGATACCGAGCCTGGGCCCAGCCTCCCTGATCGTGCCGACCGGGGACGGCACCGTAGATATCGTACCGTTCTTCCACACCGCCTAAATCGAGGAAGAAGATCCGGGTTCGACTCTTATCTATTAGCACCGTACAGTATCGCTCTAGTTGCCCCGTGAGGGCGATTAGAGGAGCCACTCGAAGGGCGTGATCGATGGCTAGACTCTTCTCCACCCCCACTGGAGGCCGGAAGACCTCCCAAAGGCCAAGAGGCGAGGAGGCAAAAGCAACGATGTTTTTGCTCCCTAGGACCCTCTCCTCTGCCACCAGCCTTTCGATCCGGGCTAGGTCTCCCTGCACGGAGTGGATCTGCCCAGGAGTCCAATCTTCCTTGGCCTCTAAGGCTTTGTTTATCAGGTTCTTCAATCGAATGGGGAGTTTTGCCTCTCCCAGTTCCCCTTTCTCCAGAGGGAGGTAGAGGCTGACTAGGAGGTGCTTCTCAGAGCGGAGGCTTGCTAGGTAGTTCAGCCTTTCTCTATCCATATCTCCTTCCTTGACACTTCTCAGTTGAGGATGAAGGCCAGTTCCTCTCCGCAGGAGGGACAAGCCCGGCCCTTCAGTGCCGAATGGGTATGGTATCCCAGCCGGCGGATGACCATCTGGCCGCAGTGGGGACAGTGGCTATTTTCGTGGGGATCGCCGGGGACGTTTCCAGCGTAGATGTAGCGCAACCCCTCCTCATGACCGATCTCTGCAGCACGATGGATCGTCTCCACGGGGGTGAAGGGGGTGCTTCTCATCTTGTAATGGGGGACAAAGCGAGAGATATGCCAGGGCATCGTCACGTCTATGGCGGCGATGAAGCGCGCGATCTCCCTCAACTCCTCCTCCCCGTCGTTTTGGCCGGGGATGATGAGGGTGGTCACCTCCACCCAGACCCCCATTTCGTGCATCCTCTTGATGCTTTCCAATACTGGCTCTAGTCTTGCCCCTACGATGCGGCGGTAGAATTGGGGGTTGAAACTTTTGAGATCCACATTGGCCGCGTCCAAGTAGGGCTCTATAGCTTCTAACGCCTCTTCGGTCATGTAGCCGTTGGTGACGAAGATGTTCTTGATCCCCTCCTGGTGGGCTAGGAGGGCTGTATCGTAGGCGTACTCGAAGAAGATGGTGGGCTCGGTGTAGGTGTAGGCTATGCTGACACACCTATACCGCTTGGCCCCGGCCACCACCTCCTCAGGGGGGAAATCCCGCATGGGATACCCCCCGCCCTTGGAGGCCTGGGAGATGTCGGCGTTCTGGCAGAAGAGGCAGCGGAAGTTGCAGCCTATGGTGGCTATGGAAAAAGAGGCGCTCCCGGGGAGGAAATGGTATAGGGGCTTCTTCTCGATGGGGTCCACATGCACAGCCACCGCCTTTGCGTAGACCATGGTGTATAGGGTGCCCTCCTCGTTTCTCCTCACCCCACAGATGCCTACCCTATGGGGCTTGATAGTGCACCTGTGGGCGCAAAGTTGGCACCGCACTAGATCGTCCTTCAGTTTTGTGTAGAGCATAGCCTCTTTCATCATATCTCCTCCGCAAGGGGCACCATCTCTTCTACTAGGTGGCGCAACTCTTTGGCGTTCTCCACGGCGTAGGCGAAGGCGTCGTTGTTGAAATAGACGTAGACGTCATGCCCTTCCGACAAGAGGGGAACGACATACCTGGCCCACTCCTCCAGTTCCCTCTGGGTGTACCTGCTGGCGTAGAGCAATCGGGAGCCGTGCAGGCGAATGTAGACCGTCTGACCGGTGACTCGCTTGGGGCAATCGAAATGGGGAAGGCCTCATGATGCAGAAACCCAGGTCGTTCTCCTCCAAGAGGTCGAAGACCGGCTGACATAACCAGCGGGGATCCCTGAACTCGAAGACACGAACGAGATCCCCGGGGAGTGCCTCGATGAACCCTTTCAAGCGGTCCAGGTCGGGCCGCCAGCGGGGTGGCAATTGGTGGAGGATAGGGCCCAGGGTCTCCCCCAGAAGCCGCACCCGGCTTATGAACTTCTCCAGGGCTAGTTCGGGATCGCGTAGCCTTTTGATGTGGGTGATGTACCGGCTAGCCTTTACGGCATAGATGAACCCCTCTGGCGCTTGCTTGCGCCAATTTCCAAAAGTCTTCTCGGCCGGCAAATGGTAGAAGGTGTTGTTGATCTCTACGGTGTTGAAGTGGTCTTTGTAGTAGGAGAACCATTCTCTGGGGGGCAGAGTCTGCGGATAGAAGAGCCCTTGCCAGTGCTTGTAACTCCAACCGGAGGTGCCGATAAGAAGTTGCGCCATCTCTCTTTCGGGTGAGCCTTCTTCAATAAGTATATCATAAGAAGGGCTATGCTTAAAGGCGGGTATCTCTTCCCGTCACGTGGAGGGAGAGATGGCCTCATCGATGGCAAAACAAAGGGAATTGAAGCCTAAGGGAGGAGGCCGAAGGGGTTTCGCTTGGTGCCGTACTGGCGGATCTCGAAGTGGAGGTGGCAGCCCGTGGAACGACCGGTGGTGCCCACTCGTCCGATCAGCGCTCCTCTCTGGACAGAGGTGTTGGGGCGCACCAGGATCTGACTGAGGTGAGCGTACAAAGTCTCCCACCCGTTTCCGTGGCTGAGGAGGATGTAGTTGCCATAGCCTTCCATCCATCCTACACTGGATACATACCCCGAATCGGAGGCGTAGATTGAGGTGCCACATGGAGCCCCGATATCCACCGCCCGGTGACCACCCCAGTAGCCTTGGGTTATCACCCCACTGACGGGCCACATGAAGTTGCCGCTTCCCTGGGCCGCTCCCGGCGGCGGTGGCCCGGCATAGACTACCTGGGCCACGTAGGGCTTGCTCCCCCCGGGGACGACCAGCATCTGACCTACAACCAGGGCCTCTGGATCGGCGATGTCGTTGTGCTCCGATTCCAGAATAGCCGATGGATCCACCTTGTATTCCCCGGCGATCGATTCTAGGGTATCACCCGCCTCTACCTCGTGATAGACGCCATCGGTGGGCAGGATGAAGAGTTCCTCCCCTATATATAAGAGGTCTGGGTAGGGGTAGAGTTGAGGGTTGGACCACTGAATGGTCTCCGGTCGCAAGCCGAATTTCTGGGCGATGCTGGTGACTACGTCTCCCGGTTGCACCACATAGGTGATCACCTCCCGTCGAGGTCTCTGGGGGATGATGGTGAAAGGCAAAGCCTCCTTGGTCAGATAGCCTGTCTCCGAGGATAGACTCATCCTCCGCGGGAGGAAAGTAGAGCCAGGGTTCCCGCTGGGTGGAGGCTCCCCCACTGGACGCAACGCTTGGGGGTTGAAGTTCCCCAGGGAGGTGAGGAGGAAAAAGATGGTCAAGAGAGATAGGTGGGAGGCGTAGCGGGTGAGATGGGGGGACAACCGATCTCTCAAGAGGCTGGTAGTGGCCTCGATGAGCCTTTCGATGGGGCGGTGGTTAGATGGCATCCTTGTTCAAGGTGTCGAGAAATTGGCGGTTATCTTTCGTCTTGGCCAAGCGGTCGAGGAGGGGCTTATGTAGCGCTTCGACACCCCCCATGTCCATCATGCGACGTAGGGTCCAGACCGTAGAGAGGGTCTCCTGATCGAGGAGCAGTTCCTCGCGCCGAGTGCTTGAGCGCTCGATATCGAAGGCGGGAAAGATATACTTTTCAGCCAGCCGTCGGCTGAGGTGCAGCTCCATATTCCCTGTGCCCTTGAACTCCTCGTAGATGACGTCATCCATCCGGCTGCCGGTCTCTACGAGACAGGTAGCGATAATGGTAAGGCTTCCTCCATCCTCGACGTTGCGAGCGGCGCCGAAGAAACGCTTTGGGGGGTAGAGGGCCCCGGGGTCGACGCCGCCGGAGAGGGTGCGGCCGCTGGGAGGCACGGTGAGGTTATAGGCTCTGGTAAGACGGGTGATCCCGTCCAAGAGGATGACCACGTCCAAGCCGCATTCCACCAGTCGCTTAGCCCGCTCCAGGGCCATTTCGGCTACACGCACCTGGGTCTGGACCGGGTCGTCGAAGGTGGCGGCTATCACCTCGGCTTCTACAGAGCGGTCCATGTCGGTTACTTCCTCCGGCCGCTCGCCGATGAGAACGACCATGAGATGCACACCGTTGTAGTTGGTAGTGATACCGTTAGCGATCTGCTTGAGGGCCACGGTCTTGCCTGCCTTGGGAGGGGAGACGATGAGTCCCCTTTGGCCTCGACCGATGGGGGATATCATATCTATGAGCCTGGTGGCCAGGATATGGGTCTTGGTCTCCAATCTGAGCATCTCCTGGGGGAAGATGGGGGTGAGGGAGTTGAAGTGGGGGCGGCGTTTTGCCGTCTCCGGGTCCAGGCCATTCACCGCCTCCACTCGCAGGAGACCATAGTATTTCTCCGTATCCTTGGGAGGTCGGACCTGGCCGACTACCAGGTCTCCAGTGCGCAGCCCGAAGCGGCGGATCTGGGATTGGGAGACGTAAACATCGTCCGGCCCAGGGAGGAGGTGGTCGGAGCGTAAGAAACCGATCCCATCTTGGACTATCTCCAGGACGCCTCCCCCGAAGATGTACCCCATCTGCTCCGCCTTAGCACGCAACAAGCGGATGATGAGGTCCTGTTTCTTGAGGCGGCTATACCCGGAGATCTCCTGTTCCTTAGCCATCTCCCGCAGTTCACTTAGGGTCATAGCCTCCAATTCGACGATATTTAAGGCGTTGGCGTAGCCGGCCTCTTCAGCGGGCTGCAGAGGTTCGGTATCCATGGTTACACCCCTCTCGCTGTTTTTGAACAGTAGTAGAAAGTCAGACTGCCCACCTTCATCACATGAGCATCAAGGCTTTTGTGTGAAAGATCGGGGAGAAAGATAGGAGTACAGATTAGTGGAATCCCTTACAATACTATCAGATAAGGAAGGGACGTGATTCCTAAGCGCTTCTTATTATAGCACCTTTTTCCTGCCTAGTCAACTGGGCGGTATCTCTTGTCTCCAATGCGACAGAGTAGGTGGCAGAGGGGCCACTCATAGTGATAGTAGGTCGGATTTCCATATATGACCTAAATAGGCCAGGGCCTCCCCTACTCCTATGCAACTTATCGCATTTTAATGGGACTAGCCGTTGGGCTTCTAAGGTAGGTTGTGAGCGAAGAAGAGGGCGATGTCCTGGGTGACGTAGTAATGATCGTTGAAGCCACAGAAGACGAAGCCGTGTTTCTGGTAGAAGCAGATGGCAGGGTAGTTCTTGGTCTGGGTCTCTAGCATTATCGTTCTCAGGTTCCGTTCTTCAGCCCAGCGAAGAGCAGCCTTCATCAGGGCTGTCCCTATACCCTGGCGACGATGCTCCTTGGCCACCACCAGGTTGTTGATCCAGCCGGTTTGGTGCCAGGCCTGGACCATCATGTCCAGATAGCCCCGGATCTCCCCTCCCTCATCGGCCACCAGTAAACATTCGCCTCGTTGCCAATTCTCCAAGAGATAGTCGGTATCCCGGGGGTAGTTGACAGGCATCGGTCGGGGGAGTTTAACGGTACGGAAGGTTATGGTGGTCGTCCCTTCTCGCCGTTCTAGGTACATCTGCCAGACGTATTCGGTCATATAGGAGGGGTCGATGAGCATACACCGGTTTAGATCGGCCAGTTCGGCGCTCTTTATGATCATCTCAGGCCCCCGTAGATCTTCTGGCTCAGGGCCTCCTCTAGGGGCTGATCCCTTTTCACTAGGTAGGTGGGGAAACCGCCAGCGGCTAGAAGGGTGATGATGCCCAGGGAACTGGGAGCCTCAGCGAAGGTGCTAGGCTCGATATGTATCACCACCGCGCTCACTCCTCGCCGACGAAGTTCCCGGAGGGCGGCGACCCAGCCTTTCTCAGTGGAGGGGGTGATGACGATAGCCATGGCTCCTCGCCCCATGCCCCCCCCCTGGGCCGCGATTACCTCAGCCAGAGGGACTTGGCCCTGGGCCCGAATGACCGCCAGAGCCTCCAGGACTTTGGACAACTGGCGGTCGCCCCTATCGACCTGCACCATCTCGCGGCGCTGGCCGTAGGTTACCATCCCTAGAGCCTTTTTCTGAGCCAAAAAATGTTTGGCCAAAGAAGCGGCGATGGTCACTCCATACTCCTCGGTAGTGGGAGCCACCCGCCAGGGGCGTGGAGCCCTCAAGAGAGAGAACCCCTCCACCGGGGCCTCCTCCGGGGCGCTGGCTTGAACTCGGGCTTCCATGTCCAAAAGCAACCAGATGTCGGCGGTGGGGTCCAGTTCAAACTCCTTGGATATGAGCCGCCCCGTGCGGGCTATGGAAGGCCAATGGAGGCGGTTAAAACTATCGCCAGGCAGGTAGTCCCTCACACTGGCCACATTGGTGGTGATCTCCTGCGTCCGACGCCGAATGGCGTCTCCCCCGGAGAGTTGTCCTCCTGGGGGGGTGAAGCCGGGCAGGGGGATGGTCATGGGATAGACGATGAGGCTGGAAGCGCCTGGGAGGGGACGACTCATCTGGAAGAGTCCTAGAGGGTCACTGGCCACCAGTGTGATGGGCCCCAGGGCGAACTCTCCTCGACGGTGGCAGAGGGTCTTCACCGTCCAACTCAACTCCCTCCCCGCGGGCATGGAGGGGATGAGGTGCCCTACTTGGTGTTCTGGCAAGGTCGAGTGGTCACGAATCTCAGCCCAGAATTTGGGCCATCTTCCGGGGTTGCGGGCCGCTATCCTCTCCACCGCCAGCCCGCCCACTTGGGCCCGGCTGGAGCGGAGCCGGCGCTCTATCACGATGCCGCGCGAATTGTACCAGGCCCAGAGGAAGGCGAGAACTATGATGGCCAAAAGGAGATAGGCCAGGCGGTAGAGGAACTCCTGCCCCGTGGCCAGCGCAGGGAGGAGAACCGAGGGCAGAAGAAGGAAGATGATCCAGTTGACACGCATGGCGTTTCCTTCTCTGGTTAGGGCCTGGCCCTGACTGGAGCCCCGGGCACAGGTACGGAGGCCAGGACTTCATCAATCACCGTCAGGGGGTCGACTTCCTTGATGCGAGCGGAGGGGTGGACGATGAGGCGGTGGCACAAGATGAGATGGGCTAGGGCCTTGATGTCGTCGGGGATAACGTAATCTCGGCCCAAGATCGCCGCTCTAGCCTGGCCAGTTCGGTAGAGGGCCAGCGACCCCCGCGGGCTGCTTCCTAGATAGAGGTCGGGGTGCTCCCGCGTGGCCCCCACCAAAGCCACGATGTACTCCTTGAGGGCATCGCTTACATAAACCTCCTTGATCCCCTCCTGTATCTCCAGCAGTTCTTCCACAGCCGCCACTTGCCCGATCCCTTCGATGGGGTGTCTGTGCTGCTGGGAGTCCAAGATGGCGATCTCGTCACGAGGGCTGGGGTAGCCCAGGCTGATCTGCATCAAAAACCTATCCAGTTGGGCCTCAGGAAGGGGGAAGGTTCCCTCGTACTCGATGGGGTTCTGGGTGGCGAGGACCAAAAAGGGCTCCCCTAAGAGGTGGGTCACTCCATCTACCGTCACCTGACGCTCCTCCATGGCCTCCAAGAGAGCCGATTGGGTCTTTGGGGTAGCCCTATTGATCTCATCGGTGAGGACGACTTGGGCCATTATGGGGCCGGGGCGAAACTGGAACTCTCTTGTCTTCTGATCGAAAACAGAGACCCCAGTCACGTCGCTGGGCAACATATCTGGGGTGAACTGGATCCGTTTGAAGGTGCAGTCCAACGATTTGGCGATGGCCTTGGCTAGCATCGTCTTCCCCACGCCTGGGACGTCGTTGATCAGGATGTGGCCCTTACAGACGAGGGCTATAAGGGCTAGTTGTACCTGTTGGTGTTTGCCGATGATGACCTGCTCTACGTTGTCGATGATCTTCTCTGTGATCTCTTGTACCCGTTTCACTGGTGTGCCCTTCGATCTTCTGAGGTCTTCTCTTTGGGGTAACCTAGACTATAACATAGGGCCCTCCTTCTGTCAAAAAGCCCAGTACTTGGGCCAAGACATCGATACCAGGTAATCGAGCGAATAATGGCAGAAGCCGACCATCCTCCAGTAGAATGCGTGTGGGATAAGCTTCACCAGGAGGATGATCGGCTGTGGCAGAATTGGCC
>Ga0209979_1000325_pt1 | contig 68054 bp, 69 predicted proteins | sample AnhtaG_FD_183114 | JGI IMG/M metagenome (GOLD analysis project Ga0209979, IMG submission 183114) | Deep subsurface microbial communities from Anholt, Denmark to uncover new lineages of life (NeLLi) - Anholt_01485 metaG (SPAdes) (version 2) | ecosystem: Environmental > Aquatic > Marine > Oceanic...
CGGATAGGACTTAAATCCAACATCTCGAATAACAATTTAGGAGAGCCAGTCTCTTTCATGTTCCATCTTGATGAAGATTGGTTCTCCAAATAAACCTTAACTAATTATTTAATTCGCCCGCGCGCGCTGCCCGAGATGTAAGAACAACAACTCCCCTGAATCGAAATTCTGCAATCTCTGTGGACTCTGTCTTGACGTTTCCACGACCATGCAGATAGATGATCTTAGAGCAAAGGCGGACAGGCTTATGTCAGAACTCGTAAAAAGACCTAAGGTTCTAGAAGTTTTGCCCACTACCCTTAAGGATTTCAGAGATTAGGACATCACCAGATGTTTCATTCTCTCCATACTTTTGGAATCATAGATGCAGAAAGATTTAAGAAAATACAAAGAGTTATAATCAATTGATTAAGCTACCCGGATTCACGCACGGAGAGTGTTGGTATGCCACAAAAATCTGTTCCAAATTTGATTTTCGATAAGTTTGCTGAGTATATTACAAATGATGGCTTATTCAAGGGAGTTTCTGACGATTTGATCACTTTAGTCCGTAAGAGGAAACCCAGTAAGACTCAAATTGAAAAGTTATTGAGGGAAAAACAGGATGAAGATACTAAATCTGAAAGTTAGGAATATTCGGGGAATAAAATACATTAATATTGAACCTGAAGGACAGAACGTTGCCGTTTTTGGTCCCAATGGTACTGGAAAGAGTGCTATTGTTGATGCGATTGATTTCTTGCTTACTGGAAGAATTTCTCGGCTCACCGGTGAGGGCGCCAAACACTTAGCCTTGAAGGAGCATGGCTGTCATGTTGATTTCAGAGAGGATTTGAAGAACACTGTTGTGATTGCCCGCGTTGAAGTTGATGGCAAAGAAGTCGTCATAGAACGAAGCGTAAGAAAACCTTCCTCTTTGAAAGTTGAACCCAAAAAACATAAAGATTTGATCGAGTCTTACTTGAAGATTGCCAAACTTGGGCAGCACATTTTGTCTAGAAGAGAACTTCTGAAATACATCACTGCTGAGGCAGGGCAGAGAGCTAAAAAAATAATGAGTTTACTGAACTTGACTGATATAGAGAGTCTTAGAGCAGGTTTTGTGGCTGTCAAAAATAGGGCGAAGACTGACCTTCTACATGCTGAAAGTGACCTCAACATAGCGAAAAGCGAAGTTTCTAATCTCCTTTCGTTGACCAGTTTTTCCAAAAAAGCCTCCCTTGATGAGGTGAATAAGTTAAGAGAGGTTTTGGATGGTTCCAAGATAACTAGATTGTCTCCAGAAAAGATCAAAGAGAATCTCGAACCATACCCATTCGGGGCAAGAGTAGAGACACTAACGAATGAGCAAATAGTAAACACCGCTGGGGAAATGAGGAACTTGATGCAAGGAAAAGACGACATCGAAAACAAGGCATCGGAATTAAGAACTCTGTTGGAAGGAGTAATGAAAGAAGCAAAACTGAAGCAATACTTGTTGTACAAGAAGTTGTTTGAAGCCGGTATAGGTCTAGTTGACGAGTCCAATGTGTGTCCTTTGTGTGGCAGGGAATGGGAAGAGGGAGATTTCAGGGTATATTTGGAAGAGAAGAGAAAAGAGGTAGAGGTAGCTGAAGACAAACAAGCAAGAATCTATCGGATGTCAGCTGAAATCAAGAGTAAGGTTGACTTGTTGAAAAATGACATAACTATTTTTGTAAAGGCCCACAAGCAGTTTAAGCTAGGAGTTATTGATCAACAGGAATTGAATGCTTGCTTGTCATTGCTTGATTCTTGGTCTGAGGCTATGGTTAAGCCTTTGGATTCTCTTGAGGGTGAAAAGTGGCCTACTTCAAGTTTGCGGAATACATTTGGCGCGTCTTTCTTGGAAATTAAGATGTTAGTTCCTTTGGAGCACGCATTAGAGAAGGTAGGAGAGAAGTTCTCGGTACAGCAAGCTGCATGGGACACTCTCACTAAGATGGAAGACAAATGGAAACGGTATCAAGATACACTGAAGAAGAAAAAAGCCAGCGAGATTTTCAAAAAAAGAGCGGAAGCTTCGCTGAACTACTTTGAAAGGGCAAGGGATTCTGTTCTGGAAAACATATATGACTCCATCAAATGCGATTTTGAGGGATATTATCGGACGATTCATGGAGAGGATGAGAGCGAGTTTGTTTCTAAAATTTCGCATGTAGAGGCTGAATTGATTTTTGAGGTTGACTTTTTCAAGCGAGGTTTATTTCCTCCGCACGCGTTGCACAGTGAAGGTCATCAAGATAGCATGGGGTTGTGTTTGTTTTTTGCGCTTAACAGCTACCTCGTTAAAGATGACATAAAGGTCATTGTTCTAGATGACGTAGTTATGTCTATCGATCGAACTCATCGTAGAGGCGTTTGCCACTTACTTAAGACAGTTTTCCCTGATAAACAGTTTATAATAACGACCCATGATACGGCCTGGGCGAAGCAGCTTAGAGCCGAAGGAATCGTCACACAGAAGAACATGATTCATTTTGTGAATTGGAACATCGATACGGGTCCAATATTTGAAATGGACGTAGATTTATGGGATAGAATAAAAGCGGATTTGGATAAGAATGATATTGCCTCCGCAGCACACAAACTTCGTAGAAATGCTGAGTATTTCTTTGAAAATATGTGTGATTTTCTTAATGCTAGACTCGGATACAAGGGAAGCCATCGTTGGGAATTAGGTGATTTTGCTCCGGCTGCAATTTCAACTTACAAGCGCTACTTGAAGAAAGCAAAGTCGAATTTTGAGAGAATGAAGCAAGAGGACAAGTTTGAGGAGGTGAGCCAGTTGGAGGAAAGAGCCAATGAGATAATCGCAAAATCGCAAATTGAGCAATGGATTATCAATGAAAATGTTCACTACAACAGATGGGAAGAATTTAGTAGAGAGGATTTTGAGCCAGTAGTTGCAGCTTTCAAAGATTTGTTCGGTTTATTCACTTGCAGTTCTTGTGGGACCGCAATTGAAATAAATAAATCTAAGACTAAAGTGAGTTGCTCCTGTGGAAAGATATTTTTGAATGTTCAAGATTAGGGTTGGCATTGACCCATTCAAGTGTTAGGCGTGCGACCCGGTTTAGCGTGTGCTTTTTTAAGTATTTTGAAGCGCGCGCTTCCTCTTCAGCAGCAATGCAAGCCGTCGATCGCTTGGAACACGCCATAAATGCTTCAGCAATTGAGCCTTCAACATGCAAACGGGAGGATAAGGCTTCCTGCCAGGCCCAATCTTATGATAAAGAGACGTCAACAAACCGCGAATAGAACCTAAATTCAGTGAACCAAGCACCTGTTTAATGCCCAAAGTTTCTTCCCAAAACATAATGGCACAAGAAACAAATTAATTTCTAAACAGCCTAGCGCGCGCTGTTAAAGAGCCATCTGGAACATCAACCGTTCAACGAGTTCTTTGTAACGATTTCGAATGGTAACCTCAGTTACTTGTGCTATCTCGGCTACTTCCCTCTGCGTTCTTTTTTCACCCGTCAATGTCGAAGCTATATAACTTGCTGCAGCAGCCATACCTGTGGGCCCACGGCCAGAGGTAAGTTTAAGTTCTTTTGCAGTCGTCAAAATCTTGTAGGCGATCTCTTCCGTCTTTCCTTGCATCATTAACTGGTTTGAAAATTTGGCTATGTACTGGCTTGGCTTAACAGGCGCCACGTGTGTGTTAAGCTTGTTAATTAGGAAACGGTAGCTGCGACCGACTTCTTTCTTGTTTATGTGTGATGCTTGCGCTATTTCTTCTAAGGTTCTGGCTAGTCTGCATTGCCTGCAAGCCAAATAGATCGCCGCTGCAGTTACGCCTTGAATTGACCTTCCTCGTATTAGTCGTTCTTTAACAGCTTTTCGATAGATGACCGAGGCTGTTTCAAGAATGTTTTTGGGAAGGTTTAGGTTGTTAGCGATTTTTGTGATTTCTGACAGTGCAAAGGCAAGATTGCGTTCTGTTGCGTCCGAAACTCTTATGCGGCGCTGCCACTTTCTAAGACGGTACATCTGAGCCTTCTGTCCATATGGCAAGCTTCTTCCATAAACGTCTCGGTCCTGCCAATCAATCATCGTTGATAAGCCTTTATCGTGAATCGTGTAGGTTAACGGAGCGCCAACCCTTGTCCGTTTCGCCCTCTGCTCATTGGTGAAAGCTCTCCATTCTGGTCCCTTGTCAGCTATCTTTGCAGTTATTACGAAGCCGCAGTCCATGCAAACTATTTCGGCGCAATTGTAATCACGCATAAGCTTTGTGCTACCACATTCTGGACAACTTTGAACCTTCACAGGTTCAACTTCTGAGATTGGCAACGCGCCAGAGATCACAGCTTTTTCATCACTATTCATTTTGTTTTTCTCTTCTGTTTTCTTTTGAGGGAAGCATAAACAACATTTCATTTAGTTTTCTAGGTTCTCGTTTCTCATCTTTATCACTAAGTTGCGTATATTCTGCAAAATTTCAGATTTCCATTAAAACGAGCCATTTCATTTAAACCTTTCTACAAGGATTTGTGTGCGATAACTGACGGGCACGATTAAACAAGAAAAAAGTGCGCGCTCAGGATATTGATTTCATTGTTGAGGGGTAACTTGTGCATTTTTTGCCCCTCATACTATTAGTCTTAGTTTATTACGAGGGGTAACTTTTTGTCTATTTTTTACCCCTCACTCATTATTCTCTATGGTTCCATCCTTCCTTATTCCTATTCCATTATTGCCCGTGGATGGTACCCAAATCAGGTATACAGATATTTACGGTCCATTAACCGTCTCCAGTCGTTTCGCCCGTCCAGTGTGTGTGTGTGGGATTAAAATTTAATCCAACCAACCAAAGGCATGGGAGGGAACAGAAAGGCAGGAACTTGACGCGATAGTCAAACTCTCCATTACACATCATAGCGCATCGTATGTTCCTAACTTAGGATATAAAATCTTATTTGTACATGACTGAATTTATTGGTGCGCATGAGTGAATGAGTTAGCAGATGAGGGCAATAGACTTTTCATGAAGATAGTATGTGATTACATTGAAAGTAGAGCGCGTGTACTGAAAAAAATAGGGGGGGTATCCGCTATTGGTTGAAAAACTCTGCAATAGGACGTTAGACATAGAAGCGAGCGCCCTTACTCTAAGATGATTCTTGCGTCTACTGTTTTTGCTCCCTTTTCATAAACCATTATTGGGTTTAAGTCAAGCTCCTTAATCTCTTGATGCTCCATAACAAGCCTTGAAGTGTTCAATAAAATTTCCACTATGGCTTCTATGTCTGCTGGTGGAGTATTTCTATACCCTTTTAGCAGTGGATAAGCCTTCACTGAAGTAATCATTTCTCGGGCTTCATCTTCTGTTATAGGTGCAATTCGAAAAGTCACATCCTTTAAAATCTCCACAAAAATCCCGCCCAATCCAAACATTAAGGTAGGACCAAATTGCGGATCTTTAGTTGCGCCTACAATGACTTCAGTTGATTGAGGAGCCATTTCCTGAACCAACACACCAACTATTTTGGCGTTTGGCATATGCTTTTTGACATTATTCATTATTTGCTTGTAAGCACTTTGAACATCTTTCGCGTCTTTTAGATTGACTATAACGCCGCCCACATCTGACTTGTGAATAACGTCAGGCGAAACAATTTTAAGAACTACCGGATATCCAATTTCTTCTGCAAATTCAACGGCTTGCGCTTCATTTTTCGCCAGTTTAAACATGGTGACTGGAATCCCGTATTCCATACAAACAGTTTTGGCTTCAGTCTCAAGCAGATGTTTTCTTCTTTCTTGGGAAGCTTGCAAGAGTATAGAAGAGGCTTTTTTCAAAGTTTACAACTCCAAGGTCGGTTGATCATGTATGACTTGTATCTTAGCTTAAAATCATTTTGTCTGTTGATTAGTAAAATATGGCTATAGACTGCTACTTTATTGTGTTTAAGGTGGAGGGTTAAAGCCGCTTTGATAGTACCACATAAAGGTTTCCCCATTAGCCACCAGATAATTATCCGCATTTTCCCATAATATCGACCATGGTTGACTTGTGCTGTTCCAAATCCAGTAAGTCCAGCCGAAAGAACCTTGTTTGCTAACACCATCAATTGAAATAATTTCTGTCCCAAACATGGGGTCTACGTCATATGTTACATTAGTTACTTGCTTTGTTACATCAAACAATGTTGCTCCGGTTATTGCTTTAGTGTCGTTATGCCATATTCTTGTATTGTTGCCAAAGTCTATACCAACATTGACGTAAATCATTGCACCACCTATTCTATTGCGGATGTCTGTGTGTTGGAGCCAGTGGTAGCCAGCTAGAAATGAAGCTGTTAAAGCCCATAATGCAAAAAGCATGGAAAGTATAGCCCATTTATTTCTTAGAAATGTCAGAATTTTCACCTCCGATAACGTTTAATATAGCATTTATTGCTGGAACACCTCCCATTCCGAAGAAACATGCGTTGCTGACCATGTGAACAAGCCCAAAGGGAACAAATCCGAAGATGATAGCTATCAGAATATTTATGTTGTATACATATCCAAAGACAATGTTTGTAACGAGGTCGTACGCAAATGTTAGGAACATTCCGAGAATTCCAAAGAAAATGTAAGTGGTAACACGTTCATTTTTTAATTCGCCAAGTTTACTGGGATTCAGCCTCTTTCTCACTAATGCTCCCGCAACACCGTAGATTGGTTCCAAGAACATGGTTGAAAGCCATATCCCAAGTGAAAAGCCCAATGGATTTAGCATTCCATAAACTGCCCAAGAAATTATTCCTATCAATGATCCCGCAAGAGGACCAAAGCAAAAACCGCCCACAAAGACTATTAGGTCCATAAACTTCACGTTGTAAAAAGAAATCATCGAGTAATTAGTGCCTATTGAAAGAGCAATCAGAATTGTTATTATCGCCAGCTTTCTTGAGTTCATGGAAGTTGGATGGATTATCCATCCATATAAGCTTTTCGCAACAGAAAGGGGCCAAGTGCTTCGGAAATGTTGAATCAAACTAGGAAACTGCTAGATAAGCAAATACTTTTGCGTCGTTAACTAGGTTCTCTATTTTCGCATATTCATTTGGTTGATGCGCCATCTCATCTATCGTGCTCCAAACAACCGCTGGAACCTCTATTTTTCGGAAGAAAGCCGCGCATGTTCCCCCGCCAATTCCTCCAACTTTTGGCTCTATCCCTCTGACTTTTCCAATTGCTTCTCTTAACATAACAACTATTTTCGAGTTCGCGTCTGTAGGTCGTGGAGCCACACCTTTATGCAATACTTCAATCTTTATTTTTGCTCCAGTCTTCTTTTCAAACTCTTCCGCAACCCCGTGAATATCGGTTAATATCGCTTGTAGGCTGTAGCTTGGCAGTATTCGACAGTCAAAATGAACGATGTCTTGTCCTGGAATTATATTTACCGCATCAACATTTTTCTCTTTCTTTGTCACTTCAAAAGTGCTTTCCGGTGGGTCGAAGTGTTCGTTTTTAAGCGAGTATTTCTCGTGTAGCATTTTGTCTAGGGCTAAGGCGTATTTCATTCCTATGCGATGGGCGTTCAAGCCCTTGTTGGGTCTGCTGGCATGAGTCTGTTTTCCAATTGTGCGTATTCTAAACCATAAACCGCTTTTTTCAGCTACTTCTATGAAGCTTCCATTCTCGTTTCCGCTGTCTGGCACAACTATTAGGTCGTCTTTTTGGAAGAGTCCTTGCTTTATGAGGTGTGTGATTCCATATGTGCTTCCCTGTTCCTCATCAGCAACAAAAGCTAGAGCTACTGTTCTTTTCGGCTTTATACCTAGACTTTTTAGAGTTTTAACCGCGAAAACGGATGCACCCATGGATTGTCCATTATCTTCGCCGCCTCGTCCATAAATTCGTCCTTCTCTAATTACTGGTTCAAACGGTTTTGTAACGGTCCAAAGAGACTCTTCTCCTGGTGGAACCACGTCTAAATGCGTTATTATCCAAAGTTTTTCAGCGATGTCTTCTCCATAATAGTAGGCTATGATGTTTGGTCTCTTTTTGGAGGGAACTCTTTCATCTTCTGCGTCGTACCGTTCTATCTTGTCGAAGCCTACAATCTCTAATATCTGCATTAGTTTTTCAGTTTTCTTTAATTCTCCTTGTCCGCCGTTTTCAGGCGCTATTGCCGGAATGCAAATAAGCTCCATCAAGGCTTGTGCCATTTCGTTTTTCTGTCTTTCAATTTCGGAAAAAACATTTTGCGGTTGCATACAGATCCCATTTGGATGACTTTTGATTACAATTGTTGGCTTGTTACCTTTAACATTTTGCTAAGATAAAGGAACAGCAGAAATCTTGGAAATTGTCTAACTTGGGAAAAAAGCGTTGCTATGCTGAACGAAATAGAGGATTGCTAGATGGGTCATTTATATCGATTCTCGATATATATCGGTCAGTGAAAGAACCGATTTATTAAGATATACGATAAGGTATGTTGAGAGGAATCACATGAACCGAAAAATTGGAATGCGCCCCTCTGAACGAATCGAGTTTACTAAGGTGCATGTGCTGGTACTTTCAAATCTGCTTCATTGTAGATCTGCGTAAGCTTTTTCTCTGATGGTAGAAAACACTTGCCAATATCATTCGCCAATATCATTCCTTGGTTGTAATGATGTTGTCAAGAGGTAATATAAAACGGCAGCTGTCACACAATTCTTTGTCGAAGCAACTATGATTTATGAACTTGAAATATAGATGCTAATCCTTAATCGGCAAATTATAATCGTAGTTAGTCATTTGTTGCTAGCTTAATTCTTGTAGAACCTTCAGTCGTTTGACTATGTTTGGGTGTGTCGAAAAGACTTCAATAATCCTGTCCACCGTTGTCATCCTCCGTGATAGAATGTCTTGAACCAGTTTTTGGTCACTTGCAACTGCTAAATGTGATATTGCCATGGAATCTGTTTCTGCACGGTCTGGATCAGCAATGAATAATGCCTTAAAAGCGTTTAACTGTCGTGTTTTCTTCCGGGTTTTTCTCATATTTCTGGTTGAGTGAACTATTTTTGCCAGCCCTTCTGAAAGTTTGCGCGGGCCATCTTCAACAATTGAGGCGCTGTGCCTGTCAGCATAGTATTCGCGTAATCTACTTAAGTAAAGTATGAACATGTTCAGGATCCATGAGAAAACCATGAAGCCTATGGCTAACAATGCTGTTCCACCGCCTTCCTGTCTTTGTCTGCCAAACATGGATGAGAGTATAAGCGAATAACCAATGTAGTAAAGGAGTGCAGGTAGTACAGAGACAAACATCATTATCTGGATGTCTCTATGCTTCAGATGGCCAAGCTCGTGCCCGATAACTGCTTCAACCTCCTCATACTCCAGCGTCTTCAATAAGCCTTTAGTGACTGCTACTCGGGTTCCAGCTATTGGCGAGCCGTATGCAAATGCGTTTGGAATTGGAATTTGTGCAATCATGAGCCGCGGCTTTTTTATTCCGCTTTTTCTGCTAAGGTTTTCAACCGTTTCGTGGAGTCTTGGATTTTCATGTTCTGGAATCTCCCGTACATGATAAAGGGCATCAATTATGTAAGGAGAGATTAGCCACTGAAAAATGTTAAAGGCGACAATCAAAATGCCCAAAGTTATTAGATTTAAGGAGCCTGCCAAACTCAGAATTACCGTGAAGAATAGTGTTGACAGGCCGATTATTGTTGCTAGGGTTCCGACCATGGACAACCGCAGTTTCCAAAGACTCATTTTTCTATATCCTCAATCAATGTTCACGGAACAAAAGTAACTTATATCCTTTACTACGAAATCCGTAAAACATCACATCGTTATCGGCCTTGGCAAAACTAATATAAAGTTTCATAAATGGTTTAGTGTAAATGTTAAACTATAAAACGAGAAAAACTATTAAAACTGCTTTTCGCACTGATTAAGAACTCAAAGCGAAGCGACAGAGATTTAGCTAAAATCTTAGGGTTTTCACAACCTACAGTAACCCGCGTAAGAAAGGCTTTGGAAAAAGAAGCCATAGAACAATACACTCTAATCCCGAACCTTCCTTACTTGGGCTTTGACAAATATCCTTTACGTTTTTCCGCACAAAGGAGCTTGTGCATCCCCTTTGGGAGCAAGGAAAGAAATGGGCGGCGATACAGCCCAACGTAGTTTTTGTAAGCACAGGTCAAGGGATGGATTCAGACGCAATTATGGTTTCAGTGCACAAGAATTATGCGGATTTCGTCAAATTCTATCAGATATTTAGAAGAGACTGGGGCAAACACCTCGCAGACTTAAATCTTTCTAATGAGTATAAAGGGAAGCGTTCAATTGAAGCCGTTTTCATTCAACTACTTAATCAACGCCTACCAGAAGGAAAATGATAAATAGCGATTTATCGTTTCTTAGGTTTCTTCTCCTTACCTTTCAAAGCTTCAAATAATGCATGAAAAATCGTGTATCGCTTCCAATCTGAGTCCCTATCTTTTCTAGGTTTATTTTCGTCTCTCAAAGCCCTCTCCGAGATCAAAATTAGATGGCGATTATATCAACAATATTTCAGCTCTGTAATATGGCGACGGAGTAAACGTCATCCCAAATATGCATTACATGAAAGCATGAAATTTTCTACAACGGAATTTTTCTTCCATCAAAATCGCGTTTTGAAATTCCAAATTCACTCTTAACATCTCTTAACTGCTTTGCCGTAAACACTGGGCCGTCTTTGCATACACGGTATCTGCCTACGACACAACTTCCACACAAGCCTATGGCGCACCGCATCAAGCGTTCTAAACTTGCTTCTAAGGCTACTCCGTATTTCTCGGCTAGGTCGAAAACTTTTCGCATCATTTGTTCAGGCCCACAAGTGTAAATCATGTCGAATCTTTCTCTTTCCAAAAGCCTTTCCAGCGGTTTTGTCGCCAAGCCTTTGATGCCGTAACTGCCGTCCTCTGTCGCTGCTATAAGCTGTGTTTTTTCTCCGCTAAGTATCCTCTTCAACCTTTTCATGAACAGTAGTTCTTCTCTTGTTTTTGCGCCTGTCACGAAAACCAGCTTTGTTATTTTGGGTGTTAACCTCTCAGCTAGGAACAGTATTGGAGCTGTGCCTGTGCCTCCGCTAACCATTAGTATTCTGCCTCCTTTTAAGGTGAAACAATTTCCAAAAGGTCCTCTGACACCTACTAATTCGCCCACACTTTTTTCGTGAAAAGCACTTGTTGCCTCCCCAACTTTTTTAACCGCCACAGACACTATGCCGTTTTCTTTTGCATTAAGTATACTTAAAGGAATTTCGTCCACGCTTGGAATCCAAAGCATAAGAAACTGGCCGGGCTTAGCCCTTGCACATTGTTTGTCTTTGAAAGTGAAGATTTTCACCGTGGGGCTTTCAGTTTCTACGCTGAGAATGTGCGTAGTTCTCAACTTGTTAGCTGAAATGTGATAAGCCCACAATTTCGTTCACGCTCTTGAAACTTTTCCTTCTCAAATAAGCATTAATTCCGCGTGTAACCTTCTTGAACACGTTTGGTCCCTTCAAGGCTATGGCTGTTCCTATCTGGACGGCTGTTGCTCCTGCTAGTAGAAATTCAACTGCGTCACGCCAGTTTGTTATGCCTCCGCACCCTATTATTGGCACTTTTACTCGTTCGTAGATTTCGTAGACGCATCTGACCGCGATTGGTTTTATTGCTGGACCAGATAATCCGCCTGTTTTGTTGCTTAGGATAGGCACAGTTGTTTCCGTGTCTATTGCCATGGCTTTAACAGTGTTTATGGTTGTTAATGCGTTTGCACCAGCTTTTGCGGCAGCTTCTGCGATTTCTGCTATATTCGTAACGTTTGGAGACAGCTTAACGAAAACGGGCTTTTCCACTATAGCCTTCACTTTTCTAACAACTTCGGCTAGGATTTCTGAATTTTGCCCAATTTCTGAGCCTGTCTCCTCAACATGAGGACAGGAGACATTCAATTCCACGGCATCTGCTCCAGCGTCCACAGCTTTTTTTGCTACTGTTGCATATTCTTCTGCTGAGAAACCGTAAACGCTAACAATAACTGGGACGCCAAAACTTTTTGCTTCATGAATTACCTTAACAAACTCGGTTATTCCAGGGTTTGGAAGCCCCATGGCGTTGATTAAGCCATAGCTAGTCTGAACGACCGTTGGATTTGCGTAGCCTTTCCGCGGCTTTAACCCAACAGACTTGGTAACTATGGCACCAGCCCCGCCCATAACAATATTGCCCAGTGACTCTGCAGACAAACCTAGAATCCCGGAAGCCAACATCGTCGGATTGGCAAGCCTCAAACCAGCCAAATCCACACATAAACGGTTAGTCTTCAAATGCCCTGTCACCACGAACTGTTTTCAGTAAAGGTTAACCGCTTATAAAAGTGGTGATATTTTTAGAAATAAACTAAACTGCAGTATGTGATGGTTGTAAGTACGACAATGCCTTATTGCTGCAAACTTCTATGTGATCTTATTTGTGATTGCTTTACTCTTGGCTTGAGGTTACTAAATTGGCAGAAGTCACGGATGCGACAATCAACACAGAAAGACTCAAACGTAAATCTCCTCCTTTTTTCTTTTCTGTTCCCATTCCAATTAGCCCTTTTGGTTCGCTCACAGCCTTTCTTCTCATTTATCACATTTAAAAGCTTGCTCAGTTTATATTTGAGATAAAGCCTAGGAATAGCTAGTTGAGTTAAAGAGGAGCGGCAGAAAGTGAGAGCAACAATAATCGAATCCACCTTTGGGATATTGGCTTTCAATAAAGAAAGCGAAATAATAGAAAGCGTTCTATTTCCCAAAAAACCACAAAAAGCCGCGAAAATTCTCGCAAAAATTGAAGCTGGAAAATTCGTGGACGAACTCAGCCAGTTGATAGATAGACTTGCTAAGAATGGTTTTGACACTTTTGTTTTTGAAAACTCGGATTTAGCAGACGCTGTTCGAGAAAAGCTAAACGTCAAGGTTGAGGTTGCGAAACCGTTCAAAGCCCGAGAGATGCTTCGCTCTAATATGGAAAAGTTTGCCGTCAAAACAGGGTTTGTGAAAGACACAATAGAACTTGAAACGTGGATGCGTGACGTTGCTCTAGAAGTTACTAAGCTTAGGGTTAAAGGGGCTGTTGAGAAAAGAGACCTGATCATAATCCAAGCAATTCAAACCATTGATGATTTGGACAAAACTATGAACCTGTTCATGAGCCGCGTAAGAGAATGGTATGGGATGCACTTTCCAGAGCTTGACCGCCTACTGGACAAGCATGAAACTTACGCTCGCCTAGTTTTTAAGCTCGGCAACAAAGGCAACTTCACAGACGAAAGATTAGAGGAAGAAGATATACCGAAATCCAAGGCTGAGAAGATAGCCAAATCAGCAGAAACTTCCATGGGTGCAGACCTATCGGAAACAGACATCACACAAATCCAAACTCTATGCAAAAACGTTCTGGGACTATACCAGCTAAGACAAACATTGGAGTACTATCTGGACACAACCATGGAAGATGTTACGCCAAACATAAAAGCATTAGCAGGCTCTTTGTTGGGCGCACGTTTAATCGCACTAGCCGGAGGTTTAACAAGTCTCGCCAAGATGCCTTCAAGCACAATACAAGTCCTAGGAGCAGAAAAAGCTCTTTTCCGTTCACTTAAAACTGGGACACGACCACCTAAACACGGAATAATCTTCCAACACACCCTCTTACATGAAGCGAAAAAATGGCAAAGGGGAAAAATCGCCAGAGCCATGGCTGGAAAACTGGCAATAGCTGCAAGAGCAGATGCCTTCGGAAGCAGATACATAGGCGAAGAATTGAAAGCCGATCTAGAAAAAAGAATTGAAGAAATTCACAGAAAATACGTTCAGCCCCCTCAAATCCCCACAAGAAAATCGGAACGAATGAAGAGGAGAAAAAAGAAACGTGCACGTAGGCGTTAAACAGCATCCTCAGTTTCCAGCAATATATCAAGTAACACTGGAAAATGGGGCTCAAAGACTAGCGACGAAAAACCTAACGCCGAATAGAAACGTTTACGGCGAAAAACTCATAAAATATAAAGCTGTGGAATACCGTGTCTGGGATCCCTTTAGAAGCAAACTTGCTGCAGCCATCCTAAAAGGCTTAAAAAATGTTCCAATAGAACCAAGCCATAAAGTCTTATACCTCGGTGCCGCCTCTGGAACAACAGCAAGCCACGTTTCAGACATAGTCGGCAAAAAAGGCCGTGTTTACTGTGTTGAGTTTGCACCGAGACCCATAAGGGAACTTGTCGATAACGTGTGCGTCTTCCGGCTTAACATGTCGCCTATACTGGAGGATGCTCGTTTCCCAGAAAAATATGCACTGTTTATCAGCGGCAAAGTTGATGATATCTACTGTGATATTGCTCAGCCGGAGCAAGCTAAGGTTTTGGCAAATAATGCAGATTTATTCCTTAAAAAGTCCGGATGGATAATGCTCGCCGTGAAAGCCCAAAGTATAGATGTAACGAAAGAGCCATCAGAAATTTACAAGCGAGAAGTTAAAGTCTTGGAAAACCGAGGCTTCTGCACAGAGGAAATTGTCCATTTAGAACCATACGACAAGGCACATGCCATGATAGTTGCCAAAATTTAGTAGACGTATCTTCTAGAAGACAAGTATAGTTTATATTCCAGAATGTTATGATATTTTGTGTGACTTTTCGATGACTTATGTGAAGGTGGAGAAGGAGAAGTCCATAGAAATCGTGTTGAAGGAAGCAGGTTTCACCGTTTCTCAAAGATGTTGTTCTCGACCTAGTTGCTTCGACTTTGCAGCTAGAAAAAACGAAACTCTAGTTTTCATAAAAATTCAACCAGACATCGGAAACATTTCTCCAATGGACCCTCTAGAGCTTACAGTTATGTCTGAACGTGTATCAGCTTCTTCGCTTCTGATAAGTGAGAAAGTGCGTGAAAAACCATTAGAAGACGATACGGTTTATTCAAGATACAACGTCTTGGCTGTCACCCGAAAAACCTTCGAGAACATAGTGCTCCGCAAAATTTATCCCCTAATCCAAGCTGGTCCAGGAGGCTACTACGTTGAAATTGATGCAGAAGCAATTAAGCGAAGAAGACAGGAGCTAGGCTTATCAATTGGTGAACTGGCTCAAAAGATGGGTACGTCTAGGAGAACCGTTTATGGTTATGAACGAGGGATGGCTAAGGCTTCGGTTTCAGCAGCATACAACCTCATATGTATCCTAGGAATCCCAGTAGCGCAACCAATGAACCTATTCAAAGAATCGAAAAATCAACCGAAACGTTTCTTGACCACTGCCAAACGTGCCATCACCAAAAACAAAATTCTTCAAAAAATCTTCAGAAAACTTGCCCGCTACAATGTTACAGCATTCAAGAAGGCTCCCTTTGACTTCATAATTGATGTTCAAGAGGGAAAAATGAAAATTATCGGCGGAGTTGTAACTAACAAAGAACGAGAATTAGATCGAAGGGTGAACGAAATTTTAAGTGTCAGCAGAGTTGTTCAGGCGCATCCAATTCTCATAACAGAAGGGCAAAAACCCCTGAACAAGGACATTCTCTGCATCCATAGCGAAGAACTTTCTAAAATCAGGGATCCAGAAGACCTGATTTCAAGCTTTAAATAAGCCTTGCCTGACGTGAATCTTTTTCACTTTTAACCTTTTTAGCTGTCTTCCACGATTTTCTGACACAATCTGGATATTCCCCGAATTTTTCAGTGCATTGACGCAGAAAGCTTATAGTTTTAGGATCTGATGGATAACCGCATCCAAAATCCCCGTATTTTTCCTTCAGCTTTGCAATTTCCTTGTCTCTTTCAACTTTGGCAATTATTGAAGCAGCTGAAACTATTGGATATTTCCTGTCAGCCTTATGCTCCGAAACTATTTCAACTTTAAAGGGTAACAATTCTGAAATGTGCTGTCCAAAACGTTCTTCTAAAACATCCGAAGCATCAACGTAGGCTATGTCTGGCGCAAGTAACGCGATAATTTTCGCCATTGTTTGAGCCTCCAACCTATTCAACTTGTGAAGTTTTCTGCCAGTCTCAACAACCTTGTCAATATCCTTCGGCGGCAGCTTTATCACATTATATTTCAAGACGATTCGCTTAATCTCAACGGCTAACGTCTCACGTCTGCGTGGAGACAAAAGCTTCGAATCTTTAACACCTAACTCAACAAGCTTTGGTAGATCCTCATCTTTCATTAGAACTCCGGCAATAACCAGCGGTCCTATTACGCAGCCACGTCCTGCATCGTCAACACCAGCGACCAGCATAGAAACTCCTTCTTTAAACTAAATTAACCTCAAAAGGTATAACACTTATTCTTTAGTTGTTTTTCGCTAGAAACTCTGCAGCTTTTTCGACGAGAATTTCGTGCAGATTCCCTCTGTTTTCATACGTCACCTTATATATTTCAGCGTCTTCTCTCGCCTTTACCCTCTCTATCAGCTCGTCCCTCGCCTTCCAGTGAACAGTGCCTATCACAAGCTTCCCGCTTTCAACAGCCTTCTTAACAGCCTCTTTAAAGCGTTCTGAATGAAGTTCCATAGGTCCAATCTCATCAATCGCAACTACATCAGCGTTTTCTACAGCAGTAGCTACTGCTTCCGCACCTATGTTATCAAGGTCTTCCAAGTTCACACGATATTTGCCAATCCGTGGACCATGCTTCTGATTTACATGAGCAAGCCAACCTCTTCTGCCACTGCTTAAATCTAAGATTTCAAAACCAACACGTACTCCGCCTGTGCGAACTTCACGGCTTACCATTCCACATACACTACAGCCTCTAACTTTCAAGACTTCAATTGTTTTCAATAAGACGGATGTCTTTCCTGTACCCGGGCTGCCAGTTATGAATAATAATCGCTTTTTCAACACGTCTCCCTCTTGAACAGAAGCCTAATATTCCCTAAAATGACTTGTCATAATTATGGCTTGCTCAAGTTAATCAGATGTTTTGGGTGAAAAGGAAAAACATGAAAGATAAAATCAAGATAGATTTTCCAACAGAAATTATACAAGAAGGTAAAGTCAAGGTATTGGTTCCGAAGCTTAATGCATTTGTAAAGTCACCTTCTGAATATGCTCCTTCAAAGGCTCCTGTCTTCTATAATCCAGTTATGGAGCTGAACCGTGACATCGCAGTTTTAGCCTCACAAGCTTATCAAAGAACGCTTAACCGTGAAATTACTGTTTGTGAGCCGTTAGCTGGCTGTGGTATTAGGGGAATAAGATTTGCAACCGAGGTTGAAGGAGTTGAAAAAGTAGTTATTAATGATATAAACGAGAAAGCCTTTCAACTAGCCAGCTACAATGTGCGCATGAATGAATTAAGTGAACGTGTAGTAGTGAAAAACGAAGATGCAAATTTTCTCCTTAGCAGTTATGGAGCACCACGCAAAAGATTTGGTGTCATAGACATAGATCCTTTTGGCTCTCCAGTGCATTATCTTGACTCTGCTATTCGTGCCTTACGCAACAGTGGTCTCTTGGTTTTGACAGCAACGGACATGGCTCCGTTGTGTGGGGTTCACCCGAAAGCGTGCATCAGAAAGTATGGTGGAAAACCCTTACGCACCGAGTATTGTCACGAGTTGGCTGTTAGACTTCTAGCTGGAAGCTTAGCCATGACAGCAGCAAAATATGAAATGGGAATAAACATAATCTTCAGCCATAGTACAGATCACTACGTTAGAATTTATGCAACCGCGAAATGCGGAGCAAAAAAGGCTGATGAAAACGTCAAAAACATGGGATATATACTTCATTGTTTTAAATGCTTACACAGAGAACTGGCAAAAGGGCTTTTTCTCACTAAACATGTGGGAAAATGTATAGAGTGCGGCTCAAAAATTGATGTGGCTGGGCCGTTGTGGCTTGGAAAACTATTTGACGGGCAATTTTGTGAACTGGTCCAGAAAGAAGTGAAGCGGATGGCATTTAAGCATGGGAAAAAAATCCGGAAGATCTTAGCTTTAATAGAAAATGAGGTTGAAGCTCCTATCACGTACTATGTGGTTGACAAACTGTGTGACACACTAAATCTACCGGTTCCACCGGTCAAGAAGGTTATCGAGGCCTTAGAAGAAAGGGGCTTTCAAGCAGTTTTAACACATTTCAATTCTACTGGAATACGGTCTAATGCATCTGCGTCTGATATGAAAGAGCTTTTATTCAAAATTGTGAAAGCCAAGTGGTAAGTTTTAAATAACTTCGAGTAGTAGAACTGAAGGTTTAGGTGACAAAATTGAATAAGAAAGTATTTGCCTTTATCATGATGACCGTTTCAATGCTTTTATTAGCGGGTCTAGTGAATGCACAACCTGAAACAGTAACAGTTTGGACAGACAAATCAGAGTATGCTCCAGGGGAGACAGGAACTTTACACATTGTTTTCTACAACGACGAAGACTCAGCGGTGACAATTGAAAAAATCACAATAATTTTCGACGGGTGGCGAGCATATCGGAATGACAAATGGGAAGGGAATCAAACAATAGAAATCAACCAAGCTGTTGTAAGTAAAGGAGTCTATGAAAAAGAAATATCGTTTACGGTGCCGACTGATGGAAGAGCCAAATCCACAAACGTTCCGATTACAATCAAGACGACTGAGCTTGGAAATATTTACGAGTATCATTTCATAACTGTTACTGAAACGCCTAAGTACATGGAGCAAATCATAACTCTCTTCACTATTCAAGTGGTGCTTCTGATTGTCTGTACAATCATAATAGCTGCAACAATATTCCTTTCAGCACGCAGACCACAAGTAACGTGGAAACCACAGGAAAAAACAGAATAACCAAACTCTTTCCTTTCCTATTTTTTCCATTTTATTTAAGTAATAGAATTCATAATTCGTAATAGCTATCATAAAACTGGGATGTTGGAGGTTTCGTGGAACTCGCAAATGTTTTAGTGGCATATGGATGGCCATATGTAAACTGTCTTCCCCATCTGGGTACGCTAGTTCAGGTTTTGTCAGCTGATGTCGTAGCAAGATATTATCGATTAAAAGGCGAAGATGTTGCCACGGTAAGCGGTTCAGATGAGCATGGAACACCGATAGGAGTCGAAGCTCTCAGACTAGGTATATCACACAAACAATTAACTGATAAAAACCGTGCGGAATCATTGAGCTATTCAGGAAATGGGGTTTCTCCTTTAACAATTACACTAGGACAGAGAATGATAGAGAAAAGCTGTATAAGCCCGACTAAGCCTGTGAAAATGTGATGCTTAAAATAGACCTTCACGTCCACACCATTTATTCCTACGATGCTTTAATTACGCCAAAAGACCTAATTTTTTATGCCAAAAAACATGGATTAGATGGAGTTGCCGTAACAGATCATGACAGAATTGACGGAGCATTGAAAATAGCCAAAGAAACAGACTTTTTGATAGTTCCTGGAATAGAAATTTCAAGTTTAAACGGACATATTATTGGGCTTAACGTTGACGAGTTGGTTCCGCCTAAACTGAGTGTTGACGAGACTTTAGACAGAATACATGAGGCTGGCGGTTTAGCCGTAGCTTGTCATCCGATAACGTTTTTTAAGGAGAGCCTGAAAGGACACATAAGTCCAAGATTTGATGCGATAGAAGTGATAAACTCTTCAGCGTTTCCCTTTAATTACAGTGTAAAGCATAGTGAAGAAATTGCTTCAAGGCTTGGAATTGCGCGTGTTGCTGGAAGCGACGCCCATTATGGACCGGAAATAGGTTACGCATACACGCTTGTGAATGCTGAATATAAAGTTGACGAAATTGTTAATGCAATAAGAGAGGGTTTATGCTCGCCCCATGGGAAAGCCATACCTTTAACAATGAGGTTTAAAAAGAAACTTCTACTTCTTAAAAGAAAGTTTGGCTAGAGAGAAGATTACTGGAAGCTTTCCATTTGATACAGGTTCAGCTTCACATCCAGTGGCTTTTCCGGTTCAGCATAAGGTTCTAGATTGAACAGTTGCGGCGCAATTGTACCGAATCCACTCAATAGATGCGGTGACTTCACACCAGTCATCACAAGCGTAACTTTCAACATACCATCTAGTTCAGGATTCACCCTCGCACCCCAAATAACCAAAGCATCGTCATCCATCATCTCTGTTACTATCTCTCCCACACGATTAGCCTCCTCAATAGTCATTTGACTGCCACCTGAAACATGAATCAACGCTCCAGTCGCACCCATATAATCCACATCCAAAAGCGGACTTTTCAAAGCGTTTTTCACCGCTTCTTCCGCCCGATTCGGAGCATCCGACTCTCCCACTCCAACAACAGCCACTCCACTCCGTCTGACAATTGTCTTGAAATCAGCGAAGTCAAGGTTAATTAGACTTGGAGCTGAAACCGTTTCAACAATACCCTTAATCATGTTCGCCAAAACCTGATCTGCAACCCTGAAAGCCTCATTTATAGGCAGCTGAGGCACAAGTTGCATAAGCTTATTGTTGTCTATCACAACCACAGTGTCACAATGCCTCCGCATCTCAGTTAAAGCACGAGCAGCATACTCAATTCGCCCCTTCTCAATCCGGAAAGGCGTAGTCACAACTCCAACCGTTATCGCTCCCTTTCGCCTAGCAATCTCCGCTACGACCGGAGCAGCTCCAGTTCCTGTCCCACCACCCAAACCAGCCGTTATGAACACTATGTCCACATCAACAAGCAAATCTTCAATTCTCTTCCTTGTCTCTTCAACCGCTGCCCTCCCAAGCCTCGGATTCCCACCAACTCCAAGACCCCTTGTCAACTTTTCACCTATCAAAATTTTTTCGTCGGCCCTTGAAGCATTCAAATGAAGCGCATCTGTGTTCACAGCTATGCATTCCGCGCCATCCATGCCTATCTCCATCAGCCTTGTCACTGCATTGTTGCCTGCTCCTCCCACACCGACTACAAGTATGCGACAATAGCCTAGAGGACGGATTCCCTCACTTACAGAGTCATGCCAAGCATACTTAAGCGCGTGCTCTGCCGGACTCATTTTAGCCAACAGTCTTCCTCCGCCAAACCTCATCACTTATCAAATCACGGATAGCAACACGAATCGCTTCAGCCCTATTCGGATAAAACTTCTCATTCACAAGCTGATTCAACGCTTCAATATAGGGCTCAGGCAAGTAGAGAGTAATCATCTTCATTAAATTTCCCTCCTCCAATAGTGCTACAGAATTCGTTTCCGAAGTTATAGTTCTGTGTAACATGCACCAAATATGTTCTAATCATGTTGGTTCTAGTACACTTAAAGCTTGCCCTTGTCTCCTTTCACATTTGTGTAAATTCTGGTTTCCACAAAACTACATGTTTTTATTCGTTGTTGAAGCATTTAATATACTGCGATGGAAAACTATGCAAGTTTTCATGAAGAGTTTCGGTTGCTCGGCAAATCTGGCTGATGGAGAGGTTTTGGCTGGATGTTTAACGGAGGCTGGACATAAACTAGCCGAGACTGTTGAGGCTGCAGACATAGTCATATACAACACGTGTGCGGTTAAAGGACCAACGGAAAACCGCATAATTGCAATTTTAAAACGGGTTCCATCAAATAAGAAATTGATTGTTGCTGGATGTTTGCCTCTAATAAACTTTGAAAGGTTATGTAAAGAAGTGCATTTCGACGGAGTTGTTGGTCCAGCGGCAGGCAACAAAATCGTTGATGTTGCAAAGCATGTACTGAATGGTGAAAAAGTTGTCGCCTTAGAAGGATCTGCGAATGCAAGACCCAGCCTAAATCTTCCCCGACTGCGGCTAAATCCTGTTATAGGCATTATTCCCATAAACCATGGCTGCTTAGGCTCATGCGCATATTGCTGTGTAGTTTTTGCCAGAGGTCGTTTGAGAAGTTATAGCATTCAAGAAATTATCGAGAAAGTGAAAATGGACTTGACTTCTGGGGTGCGAGAGTTTTGGATAACCTCGCAAGACACTGCATGTTATGGAAAGGATATTGGCACAACTCTTGCAAATCTGCTTGAAGCCTTATGCAGTATTAAAAGAGATTTTAAGATTCGCGTCGGCATGATGACTCCAAACCTAGCAAAAAATATTCTGAAAAACCTAATTCAAGCTTTTGAAAGCGAAAAAATCTTCAAGTTTCTCCACTTGCCAGTGCAAAGCGGTGACGATAGAGTTCTGAAGCGCATGCGACGACCATATTCCGCAAAAGATTTCAAAGACATAGTAAATGCCTTTAGAGCTAAGTTTTCACACTTTACTCTAGCCACAGATGTTATTTGCGGCTTTCCCACTGAAACAACAGAGGCTTTTGAAAGAACTTTACGTTTGATTGAGGATGTTCAGCCAGACATAGTAAATGTTTCAAAGTTTTTTGCAAGGCCGAAAACTACCGCAGCTGACATGCATGAAGACTTTGTGTCTTCTCAAGAGATCAAGCGTAGAAGCGGCTTAACAGCAAAGTTAGCTAAAGAAGTTGCTTTTGAGAGAAATCAGTCTTGGGTCGGCTGGACAGGAGAAGTTCTTGTGGACGAAGTTGGCAAAGTTTCTGGCTCTTGGATTGGACGCAACTTCGCCTACAAACCAATAGTTTTAAAGAATTCCGGTTCTGGTGACTTAATCGGCAAAACTTTTCATGTGAAAATTGTAAAAGCATTTGGCACTTATTTGGAGGGCAAGATAGTTGAATAAATATTTTTATGCTGATTCGTTGTTATGTGTTTTAGGAGTGAAAGTAGTTGAGTGAAGAGAACGTTGTTGAGGTTGGACATGTAACCCATTTCTTCACAAAAATCAATGTTGCCGTTGTTGAGCTAAGTGCAACTTTGGCTGTTGGCGACACCATACTCATTAAAGGACCTACAACGGATTTCGAGCAAGTTGTTGAGTCTATGCAGATTGAGCATGAAAACATCGAGAGGGCTGAAGCTGGACAAAGCATAGGCTTGAAGACTGAGCAACGGGTAAGAGAAGAAGACATAGTATACAAAAAACTGTAACAGCCTCTCTTCTTTTTGTCAAGCGTGGGTATGCCTTAACCTTGAGACTTGCATGGTCTGAGCGATAGTGGTTTTATAGAAACCCGTCGATTTGTTACTCAAGCGTAAGATCTAGCCCCCCTCTAGGTTTTTGATAAGCCCGTTTCAAGCTGTTTTTCAGAAACAGAAGCTCCTAGAGTTTCGGGGCACGTTAGAATTAGGTGAAGGAATGCCTGTGAAGGCTAGAAAAGACTAAATAGCGGACGAGTTTTTGCGATGCTTTAGAAGAACAACCGTATTCGAATCTTTGTACTGTTCAGGTGAAAAAGCGATTTCAATCAAGTGTGCATGTCAGAATGTAAAATTTAATGTCATATGAATCTGAGTATGTAGTTGTTCACCGTTTGCAAAAAGACTTCGTCCAAGTTAATGCTGTAATGTTCAGCTAAAACAAAGAATTTGTCATCCAGATCACTTTATGGGCAGTTACCCGTGCGAGTTCACTGCATACGACCTGAAAGAGTGCAAAGACCTCGACCCTGCACTAACTGACTACAAAACGGCTCGAAGACATCTAGAAGCTGAAGTGGAAACCTGTGAACTCAGGAAAGCAGAGAATCGTCACGGTGTAACGGTCCACCAATGGATGGGAGAGTAATAAGCATCCGTGTATGGGAAGTCCTCTGATCTAACACGATTGTTGGTTCCTCAGATTGTTCTCAATAAACTTAGCATATATACTATGAGCGCCTGTTCCAATGCCTAAGATGGCTTCAACAGAATTAGTATATATACTATCTCTGTGCACCCCTCCCACCCTCCTTCAAACTATGAACTTGCATACTTCTCAGTCGTATTTCTCCTTAATTTTCTTCGCTTTTTCAATGTATTTCTTAAGCTCTCTTTCCTTTATTTTCTTTTCAGGCAAAGTCTCAGGAGCAAATAATAGGGGGAAAACGGCTAAGAATAGGAAAAAGCTCGCGAGCGAGAATGTCGCTGATAGCGGAATCAGCTCGCTAATGTATGGAGCAATAAGGATATCCAAAAAACCAGTTAAAAGATAAGGCAAACCACCAATTGCGTAGAATTTTTCTGGCGCCATATCTTCTGCAAGGTCTCCCCACAATGCCATCAGAAAAACAGCTCCGAACATCCCCCACGCAATACTGCCCACCAACGTAAAGAGGTAATATGAAATGGGATGGTCAGGAAAGATTCCTAGGATAGCATATCCAATGCCCAACATGGCGAAACCAGCTATGACCACTCGTTTTCGTCCTACTAGATCCGAAAACAGACCACCTAGTAACGCAGCTAGACCTGTAGTGATACTCCCGATGACCATTGACATATGAACAACATCAGGTAGAAGTATTGGTCTCGTCAAGGAACTTATTAGACAGAACATAATCCAAGGAATAAAATACAAGAGAAGAGGTTTCCTGCGTAGTATGGCTATATAAGAGGGGTTCTTTGTCGCGCACGCTCTTACTTGCGCATATCTATCTTTTGGCCTAAGGACTAAAAAAATCGCCAGCCCAAATCCCCTCCAAATTGTAAGAATCAATAGTTGTTCTGCCAAATAAACAAAAGGTATGAGCGTTGTCCAGAGCAAGGACGTTCCTATGCCTATTGCAAAGTAAATGACTCCCCCAAACCGCCCGCGCTTTTCTATGCGAGTGAAGTCTGCATAGTATCCCATGCATGATGGCATACCTAACCCAAAAGCCACTCCCAGAAGAAGAGAGAATGCCACTATACTAATCGTACAAGTAGTTCCGATTATCATCGGCACCAATGAAGAGACGAGACCTAAAGACATCCATAATGCAAGAAGATTGTTCCGACTAACGAGTCGATTTGACAAAGTTGCTCCAACCAAAGCAGCACATGTAAGCCCACCAAAGTGAATAGCCCAGATCACAGTAATTTCGTGTGTAGTCATACTAGAAGTGTTAATCAAGTAAGCCAAGACTTCAAATGCAACAAGATACCAAGTGAAAGCATTAAGTATGATGAGCAGAATCGTTACAAATCGTGCTCGTGTGACACCAAAATCGACTAAAGAACCAAGGTTTGACATATACAATCATCACACAGTATTTTTGATAGTAAAGTTGCGTTAAAAACCTTTTACCGCGTTAATAATATAACTGTATTCGTGTACAACAATAAAGCTTAAATTCAATTGTTCGACATATATACAAGTCAGAGGAATGAAAGATGGATAAGAAAACCAAAAGAGAGATTAAACCCGTTAGACTTTGGGGTAAATGGCGCTAAAGGCACAATAGCATGCGCCAACATATACGTTTGTATATGTACAACTACTATTTAGGTGCAATCTCTTAGAAAGAGAGATCTTCAAGCGTAGCTAACACAAACAATTTAAATGCCTCTACGGACTCCGAATATGGTAGGGGTACAAGTGCAAGGTTAGCTTCTTCTGCCAGTTTTTGCATTTTTTTCCTTAAACTTTCCACTTGCTTTGTGCCATAAATCACGTCTACTAATGTATCTGCATCTTTCTTTGCTAGCGTTTCTTTCTCGAGTATGTGAATGGTTCGCTTCTTCACTTTTGGGTTTTGAAGTGCGAAAAGAATAGGGAGAGGTAAGCATTCATTAGTCCTCCTATGGTCAAGTTCATCAACCTCAAACATGTCTCCAAACTCACCTCGTATGGTTGATAGCGTTCCTAAGATTCTACCATACTTGCCCAGTGCTTCAATTTCCTCAGCGGTTCCACCGCCGACCATCGCGCCTATTTGAGCTTGCCCTTCAATAACAGAACCTTTCTTTCCTGTTATATACATATATTTCTCAGGTGGAATGTCTAGCTTTCCTCTAAGTTCGAGTGCTAAACCTACAGCATTTCCGTATTCGAAAAACATTTTCTGAATCACGTCACTGATAGATGCTATATCCTTAGCTGGAACGTCTTCAATAGATATTTCATGCAACAAAGTTAGACCTTTAACCATAAGTGTGCGTCCTGCAATTAATGCCATATCTGCTCCAAACTTGCCGAAAACTGTGAGAACAGATTTCTTAGTCTTTGATCTGTCTATAATGTCATCATGCATTTCCAGGCCACTACCTACTAATATTATCGACGCTGCTACAGGAGTAGCTATCTCTGGATTTCCTCCAACCGCTTCGCATGCTAAGGAAATCACTGTTGGACCAAGCACAAACGGCCGTATTCTTTCCCACCATTCGTTTACAAAATAGTTCATAACTTCTTGAACCTCTACGTCTTTGATGTCTCCTTGTAGAATCTCTTTTCTCGCCATGTCTAGAGGCTTTGCTCCTCTTTCTTCCATTATTCTTTGAACTCTCTCGATAATACCTTCTTGTGCAGGAGTTTCCTGCTCTTTCTTTGGCATCTTTGCCATTTTCCCTCTTGGTTCAGGAACTGTGGGTAGTTTTTCTTTGGATAGATTCTCGGTTTTATGTAGAAGAATTAACCCTTTAAACAGAAGGGCATCCCCCACCAATAACGCGATATCTCTACCATATTTTCCATAAACCGTCGGTTTTCCCCATTTTCTTTTAGACTCACTGATAATATCATCATGTATGCCTATAGCTCCACTTATGAGAATTAATGGAACGGCCACAGATTTTGTTATTTCAAGTTTTCCTCCAATGGCTTCGCATACGATTGAAGGTAAAGCTGGTCTGGCTTTATCAAACGAATATTCATCGATGAAATAGTTTAGTGCCTCCTTGACTTCTTTGCATTCTATATTCTTTTGTTCTTCTGTTAGTGTCTCTCTGGCAATTTCTAACGCTTCTTCCCCTGTTTTCTCTAAAAACTTCTGTAATTTTTCTCGTATTTTCTCTGACGAAGATCTCTTCATTCTTATCCTTTTGATTCTATGTCTTGTTTTTGTATTTGTTCTTTTAGGCTTGTCGTGGAGATTTCTCCCGCAAAATCCCCTTTTTTATGGACTCCATACAGCACGCGCTAGGGGTACCAACTAGAATTGTTGTTGTGACCCCCCTAGGTAAACATACAACAACACTTTCCGACACCTAAAAAGCAACATTGAAAATCTATAATTGCCACTATTCGCAGGCATGAAGATAAACGGGAAGCAAATAGAGCGACGCCCCTCTCAGAAGTAGTTGTCGCTTTTCCTAGAGCGTCGGACTACTACTTCTAAACAAGCTCAAACTAACCCTAATGCATACTCGACGTAAAGAAAACAAGGGCTAGAACGAGACAGCCCATCGGATTTCGGGGTGTGCTCCTATCGAACCGGCTTAACTTCATGGTAAGCTAGTCTGTTGACTAAGTCGTGCAGACTTCTAATATGCTCACTGTGGTCGTATATCCATGATCCATTTTTGAAAAACTGGTATGGGATGGTCTCTCGGGACCATTTTCCAGAACGTAGGTCCTGAAGCACATATTCGTAACTTCGTAGGAAACCCTCTTTGACAAGTTTTGATAAGGCATCAACAAAATTCCTGAACTCCACTCTAGGAAGATATACTTGAGCTACTAGGACATTCTCACCTAACACCTTACCTACCATATTTGCAAAGGGCTTGTCTAGCAATGACCGAGCAAACTTACCCGTTTTCTCTTTGCTATCGAATCTAAAAGCAAAAAATAACATGTCAGACGTTGTTCTTTCAAACGGTAAAATAGCTATTTGAAAAGCTTCAATAAGTCCATGTTTGATAACGTGATTTTCGTAATGATAACGAATGTTTTGTAATGTTGTTCCAAGTTTTTTAGCTATTGCAGTTAGACTAATAGTGGCATTTTTCTCCAGTTCCTTCAGGATAAACAAGTCAGTTTCGTCAGCCTTTAAAGTAAAACTTTCTGGGTCTTTCAATCTATCGGGCAGTTCGCTTCCTTTAGAAGAAATTTCTTCTAGCCACTTATCCCAAGGAAACATCCAAGTTTCAGAAACACTATCAAACCAATTTCTCGTCAGGTTAACCGTACTTAAACAGGTTGACCAGAATATCTTTATGTCTTTAGCTACTCCTAATTTTCTGATTTCTAGCAAGAAATGTTCGAACTTCTTTGTATGCCCCTTAGGAACAACATAGAGCGCGATGCATCCTTCAAACATACCATAACAGCGGCTTATGTATATGTAAAACTGGTTCACTTTCATACAGTTAAAGAGTAGATCCTCCTGACCTAAGGTCGCTTTTGCTAAAACGACAACTTTCCTCATACCTAAGTTAGTGTGATAAACATTCGTAAGCAATCTTAAAAAAAAAGAAGAAGACATACGTTTCATCCTTGAGAGCACAGTTCCCCTCGGTATGTCAAGCTTCTTTGCGACTTTCACTATGTTTCTGGGACCATACTTCGCCAAGCCCTCCAAGATTTTTACGTCAATAATGTCAAGTTTATTACGCATTTTTCATCCTTCTTACATTGTTTTTCTCTTGACTAAACTATTAACTTATTTGGGAACAACTGGGCTGTCAACGGGGTCTCCTCCAACCGGATTTACCGTAGTGACCATTAACACGAACAAGCCAAGCTGAAGCAACAGGAAAGCGACTTTCCAATGCGAAGCAATAAACATTTTCCAATTCAACCACATCACCTCCTTTTATTTTTGTCGATAAAAACCTTTTGTTTTCGTCAGAAATAAAGCTTATATATGGTTCGTTCTAGAAGTAAGTTCTATGACACTCGAATCCGAGCTTGAAAAAAGAATTATGCAGTGTGTAGATGATGGATTAGAAGTTCTGGGGGATAGCGGTAAAAAGGCCGTCTACTACTATCTCGAAAAGAACTTTGGGGTAAAGCGGAAAGAAATCCCAAAAAAACCCGAATTATTCCGGAAAGGGCTTATTTTTATTTTCGGAGAAGAAGGCACAGACTTAATTGAGAAATGGATCGTTGAAAAATTGAGGACGAGTTTTGACTTGAAACAGCAGTCCAAGATCACTTTTGCCGAAGCCGTCGCAATGATTAAAGCTCAAGCAAAACAACTATGTCAGTAATTTCGACTGTAAATAGTTATTTTTTTACCGCGTGAACTTATGGAAGCTGGAATCTTAGCGCGCGCTAGGCTGTTTAGAAATTGGTGTAAAATGGTTTTAAATCCGTTTTTGCGTTTTCAGGCTTGTTTTGCACTTCTTTTGTAAGCGTGTTTTTAGAGATTGTGGACATAGACGAAGTTTTCAGTGATGGTTTGTGGGTCCGCTATTCATCATTTTGGTCTTCCAGACCGTGCCATTAGATCTTTTACATCCTTTTTCAGCATACCGAGTAATTCAGCGGAATTTTTCGCTTTGAATTCGGAAGCTGTGTGTATATTCTTAGAACTGCTTTTTAGAGAAAAGAAAAACGGCTATGAGCAGCAAAACGCAGGAGATCAAGACTCCTAAAATAAGGGTGAATGGAACAGGGTTGGATATGTTCAGCATATTCGGCAGCATAGGTATAACAGAGATCTGGTTTCCGCCATAAATCACCAAAATAGCTCCAACCAGAACAGAAGGAGATATCACACCTATCAAGACCCCCACCGAACTTGACACCGCCATCATAGATAGACTGATAGCTAATGATTGGATTGCATCGTTCAAAATCGCTTCAGGGGCGCCACCCATGAGTAAGTAATCGATAACCACTCCTAACATCAAGGTCAAGATGCTCGCGATGGCTATGCAAGTATAGACAGCGAAGAACTTGGAAATGACAATGTGCCATCTCTTAAGGGGTCTTACAAGGAATAGGTCATAAACATGCCGGGTTTTCTCATGAACGATAGATACGGTTAGCATTACTGCAGCAAGGGTGCCGCCTATGCTTGATACTAAAAGGGTTGAGAGCAGTGTAAACGGGATTTCCTCTCCCGTATTCGGGGACCATAGATGAAGGAGCACAGTCATTAACGGTAGCCCGATCCAGAGAAAAGTCATGACCTTAGACTTGTAAAATCCGTTCAGTTCATCTTTGAAGAGCAATAGGAAGCTCATGCGTTTTCACCTCTTCTGACGTACTGAAGATACACTTCGTCCAGAGTGGGAGAAGCAGGAGTTAAGCTCCGTATGCGGCAATCAAGATTCATTAAAGATTGAATAAGATTGTGAATGGTCTCGTCAATATCCGTTTCGCTATCAAGGTGCACCAGAAGACTATTACGTGCGGGCTGTTCCACGCCCGTTACTCCCTTAAGTGATTCCACTTCTCTCCATTGCCCTGAATCATGGGATAACACTACAGTTACGTCATTTTTAATTGGAAAACCAGATTTCAGTTCATCCAACGTGCCAATCTGCATTATGCAGCCACGATTAAGTATCCCTATCTTGGTTGCAACATCTTGGACATCACTCAGTATATGCGAGGAGAAAAAAACCGTTGTTCCGCTCTTGCCAAGTTCCTTGATAATTTGTTTAACTTGGTAACGGCTTTCTGGATCCAACCCAGCCAATGGTTCATCTAAAACTAGAAGCTTAGGGTTATGGAGAAGCGATTGAGCTAGACCCAACTTTTGAGTCATGCCACTAGATAACTCAACTATTTTCTGGTGTCGCACATTGGGTAAAGCCACTAATTCTAAAACTTCTTCGATACGGTTTTCAATCTCGTTTTTCTTGACGCCAGAAAGCTTTCCGAATGTTCTGAGGGCATGATCTACCGTTCGCCATTCCTGAAAAGCAACGTTCTGGGGAAGATAACCCAACAGTTTATGGACTTCATTTTTCTCATCAGGCATCTGGTGACCACCTATGTGCAGAGTGCCTTGGGTTGACCTAAGGAGACCCACCATAATCTTTATCGTGGTTGTCTTCCCTGCGCCGTTGGGACCAATATAACCAAAGATTTCTCCCTCTTTTATCTTGAAGGAGACATTGTTCAAAGCCAGCAGAGATTTGTATCTCTTTGATACGCCTTCAAAAACCACAAACCCGTTTCGTTCCTTAGAGTCACTCAAATGATCATTCCTCTGAGAACATATTGAACAGCACTTATTATATAATATTACCAATAAGCAATCCAGCGGTAACGTTTTTTACTCTTTCCCCGTTTGCGCGCGCTACGGACGCCACATCGTCCAAATCCCATAGCTAACATTGATTGAGCTCCTAAAAGTAGAAGGCAACGTAGTAACTGTTCGCGGTCTCGACGTGTTTGACGGCACACCGATCTTGGACATAAAGCCCTTTGACCCCTGGGACATGGCTGAAGATGCGAGGGTCCATGAATGGTGGATGAGGCTGGAGAAGGAAAGATCAGAGAAACGCGAAGTCAGCAATTAACTGTTTCATTGTTAGAATTACACACGTATCGGTAGCAATGTATAGGAAAGTAAGTATACAAAGATGAACAACGCTCCCGCCTTCTTGTCAACTTTCTCTCTTAGTACAAGCGTTAATACGACCACGATAGAACCAAATATCGCATACAAGCCTGTGATCGTAGCAAGCCCCCCAGATATCGTAATCGGGAAGATTAACGGTCCGATTCCAATGGAAAAACACGCATCAACAATGCAGCTTCCTATGAGGTCTCCGATTGCAAGTTCGTACTGTTTCTTGCGGATGGCTGTCAAGTCGACCACGAGCTCTGGGAGAGATGTTCCAATCGCGACTACGAAGAAGCTGATGAGATACTCGGAAATATGAAAAACTGCCGAAAGTTCGATCACAGATTGTACCACAGCGTAGGCTCCGACCGCAACGCCCATGAAGCCTAGAATGGCTACCACGAAGTGACGACGATGTCTCTCATCGGTACTTGCCACCATATGCTCTTTTTCCTTAGCGTTCTTTGCCGTGGCGCATCTAGTTAATAGCATGAAGACTGGCCAGCTAGCCACCAAAAAGAGGGCGTTAATCCTCGTAATGTACCCCTTCTCAGCTATTGACACTGCAAGTATGAGCGCTAAGACCTCGCAGGCCCCGATGACCAACACCTCTTTTCTCTTCACTTTGAACTTTCCGGCTAAGAAGGGAAGAAGCCCTAATACCAAGGTCATTTGGGTCAAGACAGATCCTAGGGAGTCTCCTACGTTTATGTCCCCGTGAACTGACGCGGATGAGACGATTGAGTTAACGATCTCTGGCAAATCCGTGCCTAAGGACACCAGTATAAGACCAATCATGAACGGAGAAAACCCCCATTCTAAACCGATTTTCACCGAGTGCTCAACTGCCTTGTCGCTGGAATAAGTCAGAAGCGCAGTTCCTAGAATGAGAGCTACGATCGCGAATATTGTCTCAAAGACCAACTGGAATACTCCCTGCGAATACGAGCGAGTTTATCTGGTTCTAATTATTTAAATGCGTGCACATGGCTAGAAAACGCGCGCTAGGTTGTTTAGAAATTAATTTGTTGTCTGATTATCTATTGTTAGGAGTATAGTTTGAGTATTAAGCTGGTGCTTAGGTCACTGAATTTAGGTTCTATTCGTGGTTTCTTGATGTCTCTTTATCATAAGATTGGGGCTGGTAGGAAGCCTTATCCTCCTGTTTCCATGCTAAAAGCTCAGTTATTGAAGCATTTATGGCGTGTTCCAAGTGACCGACGGCTCGCGTTGTTGCTGAAGAGGAACCGGCGGGTTGCCAGAGCATGTGGGTTCAGGCGTGAGACTCCTAGTCATGGTTTGTTCACTCAGTTTAGGCATAGGGTTGGCAAGGATGGGTACGAGAAAGTCTTCTCTACTATGCTGGAGCAGCTGTTGAAGGACGGGGCGGTTAAAGGCGAAGTTGTTGTTTTGGATAGCACAGCAGTCAAAGCTTACAGCCAAAGAAGCTTAGATAACAGAACAGGGAAAAGCGATCGTGAAGCTCGGGTTGGCAGGGGTAGGAGAGGCTTCATACTGGGTTATAAGGTGCACACGGCATGCTGCGCAAGCTCTGAATTGCCGCTTGCGTTTACGGTTGAGCCTTGCAACCGCAACGACAAATGCTTCATCCAGCCTTTACTGGAGAAACTGAAGGCTCAAGACATCAACTTCAAAACTGTTTTGGCTGACGCCCAGTACGACTCAGCAAAGGCTAGGAAAACTGTGAGAGAGTATAGTGCTGAACCAGTCATACCACATAGGAAAACATCCAGAATTAAGAACGCCTTGAAGGTTGGTAAAGACTTCATTGTGCGAGGGGTTAAACGGTTAGTAAGGTTGTTCCGGAAACGAGTCAGCATAGAACGCGTGTTCAGCAGAGCCAAAGAATGGCTTCTCCTAGACCACTTGAGAGTTAGAGGGCTGGAACAGGTGTTCATACACGCTTGCCTGAGCTTCTCAGCCATGCTGGTCGTGGCCGTAACAGCTGTCAGACAGCATATGCCAAGTCTCATGAGAAGCATCAAGCACTACACAACCCAATAAGGCGAAAGAAGAGACGTTAAAGAGACGCAAAGATAGAGTTGATCATCAACGAAAAACTAAGAAAAAGGCAACTCAGAACTCTTCTTTTCAGACAGAAACATCCTGTCAAACAGAAAAAACAAGCACAGAAGCTCCAGAAACAACAACCACAAAAATCAACAGTAATTTCTAAACAGCCTAGCGCGCGCGCCTACCTGTTGTGAATCGGCATGTCGTCTTACAAAAGCTCAAAGCAAGCAACAAAGCTAACTGTAGAACTGGAAACCAACCTAATTATTCAGCTTCAACCGCGGAAACGGAAAAGCATTATTTTGACTCGGAAGTGGCGTGCATCTTATAGAACACAGGAGACACCTGACCGACATGCAACGCTGGCGTGCTAGCTGCTATCGGACACTTCTGTACGTGCTTGTATCCGCATTCACATTTAAAGCCGACTATGTTATCTTTACGTCTTATTTCCTGCCATTTCTTGGCTTTGCATCCGACGTTTTGTTTGTGAAGCTTCCACAGTATTCTTATCTCTTCACGGGTTAGTGGCGCATACTTTTTTGCAGACGTACAATACCATGCGGCGTAAGCTGCGAAACATAACCATAACATGGGCACCAGTATTTTCGACATGGGGCTGAGCATTTCCAACATGGACGTTATTATTTCCAACATGCTTTTCACCATGTGTATCTGTGTCTTACGCTTATACAATATGTCTCTTTTTAGACATATCTTACTTACGTAATACTGTTTCTTACGATATAAACATTACGGAAAACTCCGAAAGTTGTATAAAACGTCCCACTGGCTTGGATAAGCATCTTTCAAGGATCAAACATTTTTCAAACTCTAAAAACTAGCTGAAATCTTGATTCAAATACTGGTTGCATACAAAAATCTGCAAATAATAAAATTTGCGTACACGTTCAACACTTCGACATGTAAATGAGAGAAACGATGAGTTTCACAGTTTAAACGTTAAAACAGTTGAAGAGGCAAGACGGCTTATAGAAACTGGCTTCAAATATGTCTGCACCTACAATGACATGATGCTGTTCAGGAAGCGAAAGTAAAAAAGTATACTATTTTATGTCAAAGCCTTCTATTTGTTCTTTTATTATGCCAGCGTATGCTTCAATGTACTGCTTTCCTTTCCTAGTTGTTGTGTAAACTTTTCTTGTTCTTCCTCCATGCTGTTGTTTTTCACTTGTTAAGAAGCCTTTCCGTTCCAGTTTATTAAGCATCGGATATAATGCCCCGTGTCTCAGCGTTACACCGAACAACGCTTCTACCACTTTTTTTATTTTGTAACCCCACATAGGTTGGGCCTGAATAAGCCTTAAAATTTGAATATCAAGCAAGTTTCTGGTCATGCGTTGAACAAGTTCTTTTCTGAAAGTTTCTGTCAATCTTTCACTCTCTAAACATGTTCTATTCTGAACTGGTTCATGTTTGAGCTTATTTAAATTATGTAAAAAACGGAATGTTCCCATATGCTTCGGTATGCTTTTTTATGTTTCTAGTAGGTATGAACCTTTATATTCATGTTTATGCAATAGAGAGTCTTGAGATATGTCTTGGAAAAGACATATTGTATCCACGTCTAACAGTAAAACTGTTGGACAAAAATACACAAAGGAAGTAAACACATGGGTAACAACTCGAAAGAAGTCCAAGTCAAATTAATGAAGGGCCTCTTAGACCTCATAGTGCTACAGTTCTTGAACACAAAACCAATGCATGGATACCAGATAATCACAAGAATCCGCAAAAGCTTTGGAGTGTACTTTGGACCAAGCACCATTTATCCGCTATTGAACACGTTAGAGAAAAAGGGATATGTAAAAAGCGAATGGGACATGAGCAACGAACGACCCAGAAAAGTGTACACGCTGACAACCGAAGGGAAAGGCTTACTAAACTTCACAGAAGACTCGCTCAACTTCATATGCAGAAAAATAGGCACACCAGGAATATCTAAAGGACTCTTAGCAGAAGATAATAATCTAAAACCAATCTTGCACCCATTCCTGAGAAAAATTGAAAGCGCAAAACCACGGATCTAGCTTCTAACTCCCCCAATCTTTCAACCTAACGAAGACTAACAACACTGAGTTTCTTCTAGCAACAATTAGCATACTTTTTATTGTACACTTCGCTTTTTGTACAAAGGATGTAGCATTGGAAAAAGCAGACATCCTAATTTACGGATGCACCATCCTACCGATGAACGGAAAGCATTTCATAGAAAATGGAGCCCTAGCCATAAAAAACGGAAAAATAATTTTTGTCGGCAAACGCGCATCTGCAAACAAAATACAGGGAGAAACAAAGATAAACGCAAAGAAAAAAATTGCCATGCCAGGCTTGATTAACTGTCACACACACGTGCCTATGACGCTATTTCGCGGAATAGCTGAAGACCAACCCTTAGAAACATGGCTGAAGGGCACAATCTGGCCTTTAGAGGCTAAGCTTAAATCAGAAGATGTTCATGTTGGAGCCCTCTTGGGCTGCTTAGAAATGATAAAAAATGGAACAACTTGTTTTGCTGACATGTATTTCCATGAGGACATGGTTGCAAAGGCTGTGGAGAAAAGCGGATTGAGAAGTGTTTTAGCGGAAGGCATAATTGAAGCTGGAAACAAGGCACTAGGCGAGAAAATGCTGAACGAAAGTATAAATTTTGCCGAAAAATTCCGTGCATACGCCAATGACAAAGTAACCACTTTTTTAGGGCCCCACGCGGCTTACAGTTGCAGCCCTGAGCTTCTCACCAAAATCAAGAACAAATCCTTGGAATTAAACGTTGGCGTTCATATTCACTTAGCTGAATCGAAAGAAATGTTCAGGGAGTTCGAGAAGAGATATAATTCTAGCGAGGTTGAATTTCTGGACAAGATAGACTTTTTTAGCGGTCACGTTCTTGCTGCTCACTGCACAAATCTGTCAAGAAAGGGCATGCAGATTTTGTCCAAACGTGGCGTCAATGTAGCTCATGTTCCCGTCGCTAACATGAAACTCGGTGTAGGTGCAGCAAAAGTAAAAGATTTGACTGATTTAGATGTTAATGTCAGTCTGGGGACAGATGGCCCAGCCAGCAACAATACACTTGACATGTTCGAAACAGTTAAAATCGCCACTTTGCTTCAGAAGCTCGTCTATTTGAATCCCAAGATTTTACCAGTCTATGAAGTTTTGAGGATGGCGACAGTAAATGGGGCTAAAGCCTTGAGACTTTGGAAAAGCATTGGTTCACTTGAAGTGGGCAAAAAAGCTGACATAATCTTGGTTGACCTTTCAAAGCCTCATTTAAAACCCTTACATGACATTTACGCAAACATCGTTTATTGTGCGCATGGAAGTGATGTTGACACGGTTATTGTTGACGGAAAGATTGTGATGGAGAATCGACACGTGAAGACTTTAGATGAGCAAGCTGTTATGGAAAGGGCTGAAAAAACAGCGTTCGATCTGTTAGCACGGTAAATCCTCTGGTTTTTCAAGTCTTTCCACGGTTAAATTTATGAACATGAAACGCCATCTTTTTCCTTCCTCAACAAGTTTGGTTTGAAGGCTAAATCTATGAATGGAGTGAAGGCTATCTTCGAACCGCAAAGGGTTCTTCTAGTAGGTTCAAGTAAGATCCGAGAAAGAGTTGGAATGGCTTCTCCACAGCTTTTCAAGAACGTTATTTACAATATGAGAAAATTCTTTCGCGAAAAAACTTACATTTTAGATGCGGATGGAAAACATGGTTACAACAAGCTAAGTAAGTTGCCAGAAACTCCTGAACTTGCGGTTATAATGCTTCCGCCAAAACAATCGGTTGAACACGCAGAAAAATGCGCCAAAATGGGCGTGAAAGCTCTTGTAATGATTACTGGTGGGTTCAAAAATGAACAGCGTCAGCAGCTACTCAAGATTAAAGAAGAGCATAACGTTAGAATCTTAGGACCAAACACGATTATGGGCGTCATAAACACTGCCAATGGATTAAACACAACCTTTGAAAGAAACGTCATGCCTAGAAAGGGAAGTATTGCCGTCATATCCCAGAGCGGCGGAGTCGGCGCTTGTCTGCTTGACTGGGCATGCTTTTATAATGTTGGCATAAGCAAATTCGCTTTCGTAGGAGACAAAATAGACATTGATGACGTTGATCTGCTACGGTATTATGGAAACGACAGAAAAACACAGGTCATTTGCCTATACATGGAAGGAGTAAAAGAAGGAAGGAAATTCATAGAAGAAGCCAGAAAAATAGTGAAGAAAAAGCCTATCTTAGCTCTAAAAGGCGGAATAACACAGCAATCAGCGAAAAGAGCGAAATCACATACGGCTTCAATTGCAGGATCGGACGAAATTTTTGATGCAGCCTTCAAAAAAGCTGGAATAATAAGGGTTGAAGACATTGAAGAATTGATGAACGCAGCCATAGCATTTTCGAAACAGCCTCCAATGCGCGGAGATAACGTCGCAATTGTAAGTAATGTGGGTGGACCAGCAATACTGGCTGCAGATGCTGTTGCAAAAAACAATCTAAAACTCGCAAATTTGTCTGAAAAGACCAAAAAGAAAATTGAAAAGCTCTATCCAGGTGTCGATGCGACAAATCCTATAGATATGATAGCTGACGCTAGAGCTGAAAGATACTCCAAGGTTTTGGAGTTAGTACTCGCTGACAAAAACGTGGACGGCGTCCTAGTGATAAACATGCTTAAATCTTGCTTCTTTGAACCGAAAGATGCCAAAGTGATTAAAGACGTGGCAGCAAAATATCCAAATAAACCAGTTGTTGACGTGCCAGCAGGCGGGGAGGACTTCGCACTCGTATACAATGTCTTAGGGAAGACTAACGTACCCCTGTATAATTTGCCTGAAAAGGCAGTCAGGGCATTGAGGTTTTTGAGAACTTATGGCAAAATTCTTGAAAAGCATTAACTATATCTTGAAGAGTTACAGATTTTGTTTATGATTATGTCGCTTTAGGTGGAAGTTTGTCTAGGCAATTGAAGCATCCGGATGGAAAATTAAGAGGGCAAATTGTCAGTTTTTGCAGGCGTATTGCTGGTTCGTGCCAAATTACGACAGCATGTATAGTTGGTGATTATGCCTTGGGACTGACTGATGCGAAAACAGTTCTTGAAGTATTGCTTGTAATTCGCGGTTTTCAGCCTAGGTTGATGAGTTATGTTAAAATTTTGGATGATAGAAGTGTTATTGTTTTTGCTGTTGACGAATGGGTTTTTGAGAGGGATGTGGATAGAGGATTTTTAGGCGAGGCATTGGCTGAAGGAATAATTTTTCCATATGTTGCCCTAAAAAACGAGGATTACTTGCATCTTCAAGAGGTTAAATTGAAAAAGCGTTTAATTCTTGAACTCTTCGAAAATCTCGTTTTGGATTTTCCAGAATTATCCTACAATTTTCATATAAAACCAGAGTATTTTATGTATGAAACCATGATGAGCAGAGCTAGGCTTTTCCCGCCGATGATTTCTACCGTGTTAAACTTCATGCAAAACATTGCTAAAAAAGAGAATGTCAAATTGGTTATGCGCGGATATTTGGAGGCGTTAAGGGAATTAGAGGAAGAAGATGTAATTACTTTTTCAGATGGGTACGTAAAAATTTCTAAAAAATTTGTGGAGAAAGTTGAAAGCAAGAAAATTCGTTTTATCAATATTTTCAAGACCGCCCAAAGGGCTTTATTCAATTCTTTGCTGGGCACTTTGTCAAAGACTTTAGGTTTTCTATCGCAAAATAGAGGAACGTTTCATAGGTTTCAGTGGGATGTTAGAGAAAACTCGAAACTTATCTATCAACTTGAAGACCCTCTCAGACATTTGTATATTCCTACAGCTCGCGGACTTGTTCCTTTGTCAGCTAAAATGGACATAGAAGCTTTTGCAAGAAAAGTGCTTTCAAGAGGCGAGGCAGCTGAAATCAAGATTGAGAAGATTGGTGGTGTTTTGAACGATGTCTATTTAGTTAGTGCTTCTGCAAACAATGACAAAAAGGAAGTTGTCGTTAAAAGGTTTAAGGACTGGTCAAGTTTTAAATGGTTCCCCCTCAATCTATGGACTCTGGGGACAAGAACTTTTACTGTTTTGGGACGCCTGAGGCTTGAAAGAGAATGTGCCATAAATCAACAGTTGAACAGTATGGGTTTTGATGTTCCTAAAATTCTGCATGTAAGCCATGGTGAACGCTTAATTTTCATGGAATACGTTGAAGGAGAAAAACTCGATAAAACAATAAAAAGGATCGTGAAATCACAAACGGATGAAAGTTTGAAAAATGAATTAGGCATCATAAGCAGGGTCGGCGAAAAATTCGCAAAAGTGCATGCTGTAGGCATAGCTTTAGGAGATACAAAACCTGAGAATATTATAGTTAGAGGGAAAAATGGTGAAATCTGCCTGCTCGATCTGGAGCAAGCATCCAGGAAAGGTGACAAGGTTTGGGATATCGCCGAATTTCTGTATTACACGGGGCATTACCTTCCACCTCTTGTGGGAACGCGCCCAGCAGAGCTTATTACAAAAGCCTTTATTGAAGGTTATTTAGAGGCTGGAGGGGATGTTAAGCTTGTTAGAAAGGTTGGGAATCCGAAATACACGAAGGTTTTTAGTATATTCACTTTTCCGAGTGTAATTTTCGCTATTTCAAGCATTTGTAGACAGATGGGTAAGCTGAAGGAATGAGTGCGATTAATACTATCTTTTTCCTTTTCTATGTCTTGTAGGAAGCTCAGCTTTCTTTTTCTGTTTCTTCTGCATCTTCTTAGCTTTTTTTAATTGTTTATGTTTTTCCCGACCTGCAGCTTTCTCTTTCTTGCTTCTTCTAGCCACGTTTTGACCTCCATTGTATGGCATAACCACATGGTACTTACTAAAAAATATTACTATCTTCAAATAATTGTTAGCATGCACTCTGTGTTCAAAAAGCCTATTTAGGATAGACGACACAGAAAGTTTCTTTGTCGTTGGTGTATGAATTGGTGAAGCTAAACACTTCGTTGACGTTTTATGGTGGAGTAGATGAGATTGGCGGAAACAAAATCCTACTGCAAGACAGAGGCACAAAAATCTTCTTGGATTTTGGCATGTCCTTTGCTCTGAAAAAACAGTATTATTCGTTGCCTTTCCTTTCGCCTAGAAGCGAAAAAAGCTTGCAAGAGCTTGGAATTCTGCCGAAACTTGAAGGCTTTTACAGATTTGATGATAAGACTGCAGAAGTTGATGCTGTTTTCCTTTCGCACGCTCATATGGATCATTCAGCTTACATATCTTTCATAAACCGTGAAATTCCAGTGTACTGCGGAGAAACGACAAAGACCATTTTGCAGTCGCTGGGTGAAATGCGTGCTACCGCGTTGGAGTTTGATGTTGAAGACGTATTGTTTAGGTCTTTTAGAACAGGAGACTCGGTTACTGTTGATGGTTTGGAGATAGAGCCAGTTCATGTTGATCATTCTGTTCCAGGAGCCTACGGCTTCATTATTCACACTTCTAATGGTGCTGTTGTTTATACTGGAGATTTTAGGGTTCACGGAACGAAGTCTGAGATGACGTCTGATTTTGTTGAAAAGGCAAAGGAAGCAGACCCAGTAGTGGTTGTCACTGAAGCCACGAACATGATTGGTGCTTCAATTTCTTCTGAAGCTGAAGTTAAGAATAAGTTGAATAGAATTGTTGGGCAAACGAGCAGTTTGGTGCTTGCTGATTTTGCTTACGCTGATGTTGATAGGTTGAATTCTTTCTATCGAACAGCTAAGAGGAATGGGCGATGTCTTGTTGTTTCACTTAGGCAGGCTTACATGTTGAAAGCGTTGCGCAAAGATAAGCACTTGAAGGTTCCAAGCTTGGGTGATGAAAGCGTATTGATATTTCGAAAATCGAAGAAAAGATATTGCAAGTGGGAAAAACAAATTATAGACGGGGACTCGGACAAAATTTTTGATGTGTTCGAAGTTTCGAAGCGACAACGGGAAATAGTTTTAGCTGTGTCTTTTTACGATTTTGAGGAGCTTGTGGAAATCAACCCGAAAGCGGGTAGCTGTTATGTTTTGTCTGCGTCTGAATCGTTCAATGAGGAGATGGAGATTGACTTTGAGAGGCTGGTTAATTGGCTTAGGCATTATGGGTTGCCGCAGTATCATGTACACGTTTCTGGACATATAATGCCGCTTCAACTGAAAAATATTTTAGGAGAGATCAACGCACGTAAGGTTTTTCCTGTTCATACGGAACATGCAGATTTATTCGCCAAGTTCATGGAAGATTTGAAAAGCGAAACCGTGCTTGTTGAGAAAGATAAGGGATATATGGTTGGAGCATAGCAACTGCAAAATTTACACGAAGAAAAACTAGACTCCTTTATAGTTCTCATGTTGAAACTAGTTTGAATATGTCATGTTTTAGAAGTATAACTGTAAATCAGAAAGCGTAATAATTAGGTTTTGTCGTGTGTGATGATTCATAACGTATAAGTTGACGTATTGCATCTTGCTATTCACGATAACGATGAGAACTACAACACATGACCGCCGAATACAATTGCTGCTTCACAGCTTAGGCTTAAGCTCTCTAGGCGGAGCAATATTTCTCCAAATCCTAGTCTTCACAGACATACTGCAACACGGATACTTCATGGCTGTGGAAAACAATCCAGCCATCTTAACATTCGAAATCCTTCTAACAGCCTTCGCCCTCATTTACTTTATCTACATGTACCAACGCTTCATCCGCTCAATCAAATAGCCAATTTTTTAACATTAACATTTAGAAAACTTCTTTTGGACAGCGATTGAATAGTAACGGAGAATGAAATCGCTTTAAACACTTTTTGCGATTTAACTGGTATCTCTGAGTTAAGCATTCCGTCTTCTGCATAAATTAAATAAACTAGATCTTCACAGAACAATCAATAATTCTCTGAAAACGGTGAAAGTATTGAAGAAATTAAAAGTTTTAACAATAATTTCTGTTATGCTAATTCTCACACTAGCACTTATTCAAAACGCCACAGCACCAACTTCGGACGAGATGCAAACCTTCTTCTCCAAAGACTATGTGGGGATCTCAATTGAATTTAATGCTACACGAGAGACGACGCCTGACGAAAATGTGACAATTAACTTGTGGATTAATTGCACAGCTGCCGATGTAAACGTGGAGTGCCTTACGCTTAGCATTTATGGTTTCAGATATGGTAAAGAAAAGATACTGCTGAAGTCTGTACACGAAATAGAAAGCACTTTTCCCCTAGTCTTCAATCATACAGAACAATATAACTACACAGTGCACATACCCCATGACGTTTGGGATGCAGTCTACGCTGAAATGCATATCGAATACACAGTTGTGGACTCGACTTTCGAAGAAAACCCGAATTTCTCGATCACAATCATCAGAAATGTCTACTTGGAAGAACTGGAAAACATGTTCAAAAATTTGAATTACACTTGTTGGCAGCTTAACCAAACTTTTTCGGAATGTTTCCAAATGAACCTCACAAAAGAAAACTTAGCTAGCCTAAACCAGACTTACTGGAAGCTTCAGCAAAACTACACTTCCGTCCAAGGAAGCTTAATCGAACTTGGAAACACAAGAATGGCAGTGATTATTTTAGCGATAACAACCATTTTCTTCGTAGCTACGACATTCTACGTCGTCATGCGAAAACCTAAACAATATTGGTAAAACACTATTTCCCCTCTATTTTCCGTCTTTGCTTAGCTCATATCATCTAAAAAAATAGTAGGAACCTACAAAAAACCGAAAAACTCAAAATCATTTCTTATGCAGGTTCCGAGCTGCGATAAATGTCAGGCCTCGCTCTGTCAGGGCTCTGGCTGTTCTGTTCACCGAATCATGTTTATCAAGGTAGTTGATTAGGAGCTTTGGCATCAATCCTTGTGCAATTATATCTTTTTTGGGAATGAAGTATTCCAAAATGTCCGAAGGATGCTCTCGAGTTGCCTCAATCTCTGGGAAAGCACCTTCATGTTTAGCACTGACGTTTTTCACATGGTCTGCTATTTCCACAAGTTCGTTCAGTCTGTTGTATGGTTGTCTGACAATGCTCTTGTAGGTTTCCACGATGTGATGTTCGATGCGTACAATGTCTTCGAAGCCAAAGTCTTTCCGTATATAAGCTGACAACTCAATGGTCTTATTGTTGACGGCATTTGAGAGGTTAAAGCCTATGAGAGGTGTTGTCCCATCATCTCGGCTAAAGAGTTTTGCAGTCATCAACGTCCAAAAACACGCATAAGGATTGTCATTACCAAGATAAACTGAAATCTTAAATTCCAAGTCAATTCCAAGTTTGTGAAGCCAATACCCAAGCATCACAGTACCTATGTTCACATTCAAAACTTGTCGAATGCCGTATTCAGTATAATAATAAAGGAATTCGTCAACCCACTTCAAAGCATATTCGTTCGGCACTCCTACTCCTCCGAAATAACCCGTGATGGTTTCTGGTCCTCCCAAATGAACGTTAATGGGCTGACCGTCAGGTCCAGGCATTGTTCCTTTTGTATCTAACGTCTCCACGTAGGAAGCACCTATGATCTGCATGGCTGCTGCAAAAGCGAGAATGTGATCGTCTTCAACTTGTTCTTTCATAGATCGGACTCGAATGTAACGGGCGGGCATAAGGTTCTGCTGTTCAATGGCTTTTTTTGCCTCTTCGATAAGCCACGGGAAGAAGTTACATGCACTAATTTCCAAGGTTACAGCAAAAGAATCATCAAACCTCATGGAATCAGCTTTTACTCCCAAAATTTTCCTGCGATATTCCTGAATATTGATAAAGGCTCCTCTATCCCGCTGTTCAATTAACCATTCAAGATCTTTCACGTAAGGTGAATTTTTTCTCCTAAGTCGTTCCATGAGGTTTTCGAGTTTACGGGCTTCTCTGGCTTTGCGGTTGATCTCGTCAACGCCGCCATATTTCTCAACGATTTCTAGTAAGCCATTTATAAGAGGGTTATCTTCTCTCAGAAGAAAACTATTGATCTGCTCCAGATTTTCCTCTTTGATTCTTAATCTTTCTCTAACGGCACTCACTAAACTGTCCTCCCGGATATTCGTATTTGAGTGTTAGGTAATTTAAGCGTTTTTCAGAAATTTAAGAAGTTCAGATGATGCTCACTCAATTTGGGAAACAGCATAGCTAACGGACGATTTCCCTATTTTTCAAGAAGTGGATGTTGTCAAAATTTTGTCTCCGCTTTTCTTCTTGTTCTTCCAGCCAGTTCTCATAGCCAATCTGTTTTATCCTTCTGTAATTTTCATCAATTTTGTAGGTTTCTTTTTGATAACTGAGTTTTTCACAGTTCAGAAAATCTTTGCAAAAATAACAGTTTTTCAAACCCTTTTCTATACAACAATTCCTAACTTCGCAAGTTGGCATTCTTCCACCTTGAAGACAGCCAGAACAACCCGAATTGGCAAACCATTCTAGTCCCTCCGTGAAATTTTCGAAATCAAAACTTAAATGATACAAGAGACATGGTTAACTAAAAGGCGGGAAAAGCATGTTTAAACCTGAGGGAATTTTGCCAGCTTTGGTTACTCCTTTCACGGATGACGGAAAGGCGGTAGATGAGGAAAGACTGCGAGCTTTGGTTAGCCATTGCATCGAGTTAGGCGTTTACGGGGTTGTTCCATGCGGCACAACGGGCGAGTTTGTGAACTTGACAACAGAAGAGAAAAAAAAGGTTATTGACGTAGTTATGGACGAAGTCAACGGCAAAGTTTCAGTGGTGGTAGGTACAGGGGCTAGTGGAACAGATCAAGCTTTGGAAATGACGAAATACGCGAAGGATGCAGGTGCAGACGCAGCATTAATCGTTACACCTTTTTACTTAAAACCTAAAGACCGTGGCATTTACCAACACTACCATACGATTGCAAGTGAAGTAGACTTGCCGATAATTCTTTACAACATCCCACAATGCACAGGCGTTCAACTTTCTTGGCAGATGGTTGAAGACCTGGCTCAAATCCCAAACATTGTCGGTTTGAAAGACAGCAGCGGACAACTAAGTTACATTCTTGCCGTCTTGGAGAAGGTACGCGACAAAATCAACGTCATGTGTGGACACGACGAAGTCGTTGTTGCAGCACTAGCTGCTGGATGCTCAGGAGCAATTCTTGCAAGTGCGAATGTGATACCAGACATTTGGGTTCAAATCTATAATCACGTGAAGAATGGGGAACTGCAGAAAGCCCGTGAACTGCAATATAAAATTCAGAAAATGGCTCGCATCATCGCTGGAAGCGGAGCCGTAGGAACCAAGGCAGCCCTAAACATGATGAAAATCAAAGTTGGACCAGTTAGAAGGCCGCTGAGCGTAGGCGGAGAACTAACATACGAGGCGAGGGAGGAACTGCGAATCGAATTAGAGAAGACAGGGAAGATAAAGCCAAAAACCATAACATTTGAAATCGGCGAAAAACCCGTAGAAGAACGTTTCAAAGCAATTGACGTAACACCGGAAATCATACGAGACTTCAACTTGCGTGTAGGGGAAGCCCTAGCGGGACAAGGTGCAGAAGTAGCCCACATAGACTTGCTTATCGGGAAGAAAGACGGACCTCTGGGCGAAGCCTTCGCAAAGGCTAAATCTACACCGACATCTGGACATGAACCATTACTAGCCATTTTGGAACCAAATCTAGCGGTTAAGCCTGTAACCTTGATAGTTCCAACGGTTACGATTAGGAGTATGCGCCAAGCAAGCATGGTTTATGGTCCTGCACAAACAGCAGTGGCAAAGGCAATCATTGACAGCGTTGCAGAAGGAATGATTCCTAAAGAGGCTGCTGAAGATCTGATAATCATCACTAACGTGTTCGTTCATCCAACGGCAGTTGACAGACAAAGAGTATACATAAACAATTACAAAGCTATGCGCCACGCCATCCGCAGGGCAATAGAAGGAAGACCCACAATAGACGAATTAATAGAGAACAAAGATAGGTCAAAACACCCGTTCAAATACACACCTTAGTGACTGAAGTTGTCAACTCAAAAAATAACGGAAGGCGACTACGTACTCCTTCACTTAAGCCGACGGAAAACGTACCTCGTTAAAGTTGAAAAGGGCAAAACCTTCCACACACATAAAGGCTTCATAAAATTCGACGACATAATCGGAAAAGAATACGGCGTCAGAGTTTTAAGCAACTTAGGAATCGAGTTCGTAGCGTTAAAACCTTTGCTGCGTGATTACATTTTTAAATCTGTGCGTAGAACCCAGATAACCTATCCAAAGGACGTGGCTTTAATAGTTATGTTCAGCGGAATAGGTCCAGGAAGTTGCTTGGTAGAAGCTGGAACAGGCACGGGTGCGCTAACAACAGCTCTAGCTCATTATATTAAACCAGATGGCAGAGTCTACAGCTACGAATTAAGGGAAGAATTCCTCGAGACTGCAAAGAAAAACCTGAAGCGTGCAGGCTTGATTGATTTTGTCGTATTGAAGAATAAGGACGTGACAGTTGGCATAGACGAAAGTGACGTTGACGCAATTATATTGGACTTGGCAACTCCTTGGCTTGTTGTTCCACACGCTTACACTGCCCTGAAGCCTTGCGGAACAATAGTTTCATTCAGTCCAACAATGGACCAGATTGTAAAAACAGCTGAAGCCTTGAAAGACAACAGCTTTGTAGACATCGAAACCATTGAATGCCTAATGCGTGGAATGCAAACTGAAAAGGGAAGAACACGCCCTCACACTTTGATGACCGGGCACACTGGCTACATAACGTTTGCACGCAAGGCAACAAAACCAGAAACTTAACCTACACCATCCCGAATTTCTGTTGCTATTAATGAAAAGCATTTATTTGTTTTCTGTTATAGCATTTAAACAATCTTTGGAGGGTTATGATAGTGAAATTTGCGATAAGTGAAGCTGAACATAAACGTCGTATAGAAAAAGTTAGAAAGTACTTGAGGAAACGGAAGCTTGACGCATTATACCTGACAAATGGTACAAGCATGTTCTACTTAACAGGTTACTCATTCATTTCCACTGAGCGACCAGCAGCGCTAATCATACCAGTTGACGGTAAAATCACCTTTATGGGTCCTCTTTTGGAAGAAGATCATATCCCGTTGAAGACGAGAATCATTGAAGACGTGAAGACTTACGTGGATTATCCTGGAGAAAAGCATCCAATTGAACATTTCGCTGAGTTCTTGAAGGAGATGAGGTTGGCTAAAAAACGCATAGGCACCGACAACAAGGCTGGAGCTTCTGGAATATGGGGTTATAAAGGTCCACCGATCACGAAAAAACTACGCGAAGCAAAGTTTGTGGACGTGAAGGATTTCGTGCCTTCTATGCGGCTCATCAAATCGGAAGAGGAAATCACTCTAATGAAAGAAAGTGCCAAATGGGCAAACCTGGCACATAACTTGCTGCAAGAGTATACAGCTGAAGGCTTATGGGATGTTGAGGTTGCACTAGCAGCTTCGAATGAAGCATCTATTATCATGAAGAAAGCTCTTGGACCCGATTATGAACCCATGCGCAGAAGTTCTCCGGTAGGCGCTGGCTTTAGAGGTCAAATAGGTGAAATGAGCGCCATACCCCATTCTATTGCGACGAAGCGCATGATAAGAAAAGGCGATGTTGTTGTTACGGGTGCTGGCGCAGACGTAGGCGGCTACAGTTGTGAACTAGAACGAACAATGATCGTCGGGAAACCAACAGCTAAACAGAAACGCTATTTCAACGTGATGATTAAAGCCCAAGAAGCCGCATTCGAAACGTTTAAGCCTGGAGCCAAATGCAGCGACATTGACAAAGCAACAATCAAACTGTTCAAAAAAGCTGGCTTAAAGCACTTGGTAAAGCATCACACTGGACACGGCTTGGGCTTAGAAGGGCACGAACCTCCATGGCTAGACATAGGCAACGAAGAGCCTCTACGTGCAGGGATGATTGTAAGCTGTGAACCAGGCATTTATGAGACTGGATTTGCAGGGTTCCGGCACTCGGACACTGTTTTAATAACCGAAGACGGCGCAGAAGTCATCACGTATTATCCGAGAGACTTAGACGCGTTAACCATCGGTTGACAGCCTATTTTGCAAAATTACATGAAACAAAGAATAAAATAGATGAAATGAGGGCTAGCCAAAACCCAATGAAAAACTGAGAGCTAACCACGCTATATGACACTTGCAGGGGCTGTTGATAAATACATAAAATTGGCGCTATGATGGATAAAACAGCCGTCATTACTGTACCCAACCACTTATCCCTATTTTTTCGACGGACAGTGATTAGAGCCATAAGTACGGTTAAAAACTGGAATATGAAAATTCCGATCCATCCAGAGTACCATCCATGAAAAGGTATACTGCTTACATCAAACCAGTAGTCCCGGAATAACGAAATTCTATAATCGTTTCTTGTAGTGCAAATAATAGCTAGGAAAGACAAAAACCAGCCTTCACGTGGAACGCCGGGAGAAGGATAAATCTCAGGCTGCATAACATTGAAGACATAATGTTCCCAAACCTACGGCGTGAAGAAGGCTATCACGTATACTATGGTTGCGAAGGACATCAGCAGTTTCCATTTATCCAAGAGAAAAATCTCCTTGCTTGGCAAGGTTATTTTGGTTTTTTTAGCATATTTTTCCATAAAGGGACTATGCCTCTGTCGACGAGTATTACTATGCCAAGGAATGCGAAGCATAATGGTACGCCTATGATTAATCCCTCGGCGATCCACACCAAACTTGTGGTCAGAACTGGTAAAGCTGACATAATCGAAGATAAAAATTCGTTTTTCCCATTTTCTGGTTTAATCTCTGTTAAATATAGGTTAATTGTTGAGTACGTGTCTTCTTGATTTTGCTGTGATGCATTTACGTTTTCTACGCTGATGTTTATGTAAGTGACTGTCCCGTTGGCTTCGATTATCGCCCTTGCGCTGAATGTGAAAGATGTTACGTTTGTTGGCGGCACCTTACTGATCATTGTGCCACTCCAGACTCTGTCTTCGTACGTCATGTATAGCGACTTAACGTAACCTTCCATTTCCTCTGTCAGAATCTCAAGCTCACTTATTACGCCCTCAAATGCTCCCCGATTTAATTTACCTTTGATTGTTTCCGAAATCACTTTGGAATATTGTTGGCCCTCTGTGCTGGAAGAGCTTCCATAACTTTTGGAACGCATTTCCTCTGCCAGAAAGTTTTCAGCTGGATAATATTCCTCAGCGTTTTTTACATTTGAATAAACCACAAAGATAATCATGAGAATGCTCAACATAACTGCAAAGCATATTTCCTTTTTCTTTATCCACACTTTTTTCACCAAAAGGTATTGGGAATTCCTTTTCTATAATGCTATACTTTCGAACAGAGCGTTCTAATAATAGAACAAATCTTAAACTCGTCTTTTGGAGAAAACATAAGCAACCATAGAGGCTAGGGAGCTCAGTATTAACGTTACATAGAAAGGAACCAGTGACACACCATAACCCTCTAAACTTTCCATTACTTTTTTTCTTACATTAGAGGGCGTAAAGGGGGTGTCTGGAAAACTAACTTGATGCCACACGCATAAAGGCACAAACACGACTAGGATTCCGCAGAAAACAGCCGAAATTACCGCAAACAGATTCTTTCTCAATGCTCTCCCACCTAACATATTAACTTAAAGGCTTTTAATTCTACACTTTAGAACACCGTCGTCAAAAGGGTTTTTCCCTCCATAATCTTACAGTTTCAAACCATAGAATGCCTGACGCGGAAAATCCGAAAATTAATGCAGCGACATTGTGGATGCTGAAGCTTTGTCCATAGAATATTATGTAGCTTATCAGCATGGTGGTGAACCACACGGAATAGAACAGGTAACGTGGGATGAGGAAACGTCCAAGTCTCGTGAAAAAACGTAATAAACCTGTTTTGACTTCGCTGACAAGCACATACTCACTCGTTATGGTCTTTTCAACAAGTCCTAATGACATCAACTTATCCAGATGATAGACCGCGACGCTTGGGCTTGAGAAACCCAGTTTCCGCTGAACCTCACGCACACCAACCTTTAAACCTGGAGACTTAAGCAAATGCCAGTAAACAAGAAGGGTTTTTCCCTTAAGCTCCGACTCTAAGAAAGCTAAGTCAAATTCGCGGGAGGACTTCGACATAAAACCGCCGAATACTTCTTTAAGCATAAACATTATAAAAGTCTTAATTCACAGCGGTTCAAACAACTGTAGACACATGAAATAAATGCCGTCCGAGTAACTCTGAGATTTCATCCATGTGTCAAGCTAATGCCTTCTCATCATCCGGCAAAGAAACAATAGCATAACTGAAAATAAAAATGTTCTTGTAGCAAATGTGCATTTGAAATTCATATTTCAGGTTCATAAATTAGTTAAACACTCACACTCATTTCATCCTTAGAAATGGAGGAAAACTCTTGAATCAAAACATGGCGCTTAAACGAAGAAAAGAAATGGAAGGCAAAATGGCTAAGGTTTTCAAGGAAAATATTAACGTGCTGTCAACGGAATTGCAAAAAATATTGGTAGACGACATGGTCACGGCTTTCCAAAATAGAATAAACGTGTTAATTCGAGCACAAGAGAAAAGAAGCTACTGACGTAGACTAAATAAGAACAAGACGTAGTTTGAATCCATAAAAGCTTTATACAAAAAAACTGAGATAATGCCCAAGAGGATTGAATAATGAGACGTTCCAAACTCGAAATGTATATAGACATACTAAAAGTGTTAGCTCATCGCGGCCCATTAAAGCTAACCCACATAATGTATAAGGCTAACGTAAACTGCAGCGTTTTGAAGCAATACCTTGACTTTCTAATAAAGCAGAATCTGGTCGAAGAAAGAACAGCAGGTAAGCGTAGGGTTGTTTACGCAATAACCCAAAGAGGTATTACAGTACTTAAGCACTTCAGAGAACTGAAACAAGTATTGCCAATCATAGAAGAACCAAGAAACAGGATGCCAGTACCCTACTAAACCGTTCTCGGCTTTAAGGCATGCTTCCACGTTTTGTAACATTTTCGATTCTGAAGCACTCCTTTTGTCCCAAGCTTTTCTTGCGTTAAACGATTAGGATATTTGAGGAAAATACAATATCCGCTTCAAGATTCGCAGTAGCTTTACTCATTCTCACAGTATTATTCATGAGACTTTTGGTACTGTTAGGTTAGAAACGAGCTTTGTAAGAAGTAGTTGTTTTCCTAAACAAGCGTTTATTTTGTAAATCATTACATGTGTTTCGTAAGACTTAATAAACACAACCTTCTACTACCATTTGTACATGTGTAAAACACTATATGGGGAGCTAGTGTGACGAAACAAGAAGTTCTGGGGAGAAAACCTCTAAAAGTGTTGGAAAAAATCAGGGAGAACCTTGAGAAACTAAATGAAAAAATGGAAATTATAATAGAGCTGCAAAAACGCGGTAGAAAGGGTTTTCAGCCTCTTCCTGACGCTCCGTTAGATGTTATGACCTTGCTTTCTATGCCTGATCACCTTAGAAAAACAGCAATGACCGTATGTAGACTTGGAAGAGCCACAGCGGATGAAGTAGCTCAACAAACACATAGAGCCAGGGCCGTGGAAAGTGGCTATTTGAACCAGCTTGTGATCATGAGTCACTTAAAAAAAGAGAGAGTAGGCAGAAAAGCTTACTTCTATGTGGAAAAGGAAAATCAAGGGTGATCATCTTGGGCAATATAATAGCTCTGCACTCGTACAAGGGTGGAACCGGAAAAACTCATATTTCCATAAATTTAGCTGTGTCCTTTGCAAAACATGGTAAAAAAGTATGCTTGATGGATCTTGACTTCCGAGCTCCAAGCCTTGCCACATTTTTTAGTAATGAAAAAGTGGAGTGTTGGCTGAACGATTATTTGAATGGAACATGCAAAATTGACAAGGCTTTGATAGACATAAGCAACAGAATCAATGGTGGAGGTAAACTGTCTGTTGTCTTGGCTAATCCGTCAACAGAAGCCATTAGAGAAATGTCTGCAAAGGACAGAAAGTGGGAGATGCGGGCTTTAGGAAGACTTTTGGTCCTTAGAAATTCACTCCTAAATGACAAAGCTTTTGACTACCTCATTTTTGACACAAGCCCGGGACTGCAATACTCATCAATAAACGCTATAGTAAGCGCGGACCTAGTGATTGTGGCCACAACCTTCGACAGGTCAGATGTTGAAGGAACAAAACGTATGTTGGATGAGCTTTACGATTTGTTCGAGAAAAAAACCGAGATAGTCATGAACAGAGTTTTATACGACATTTCTTCAAAATCTGGAAAAAACAGTTTGGGAAAAAAGATTGAAGACATGTATCAAACTCCAGTTTTAGGCATGATACCTTGTTTCTGTGATGTTGCAAAGGCTGAAGGAGCCATCATCTTCGTTCAAGAAAAGCCGGAACATCTCTTCAGCAAAATTGTGGATGAAATGGCGGACAAGATAGAAAGAAACAATTCGGTGTGAGTTACTGCGCTATTTGGTTTATTAACTGATAGATTTTGCATTTCTTACATTCAGTATAGTCCTTCGCATCACAGTTTTTACATATCATGCGATTTAATTCTTTAATTTCAGCGTTCATCTCTTTCACATGATGATTTGAGTGTTTGTGATAATATACTCTTATTCCGCTTTCGCAATATTGCTTAAACTAAAAATTTATAGAGCAACAAAAACACTCAACACGTAAATTCACAACAGCAGTGGGGACAATCAATTATTGGATAAATCAGCAGTAATTCTTGCAGGAGGCTTCTCCAATAGATTTGGACAGGACAAAGGATTGATGCTTTTGGCAGGTAAGCCTCTCATAAAACATGTTCTAAACGTGCTTCAGGGTATCATTGACGAAACAATCATTGTCGTTAGTTCAAAAGTTCAAGCTGAAAATTTTGCGAAAGTAACTGGTTCAAACGTACGTATTGTTATTGACGCAAATGACATGCAAAGTCCACTCATAGGCGCATTAACTGGTTTTGGAAACGCAAACGGAAAGCATTCACTTCTCCTTCCATGCGACACCCCTCTGGTTTCAAGGGACATTCTCTTGCTTTTGCATGAATTATGCATAGGCAAAAATGCGGTTATTCCGCGTTGGCCGAACGGTTACATAGAACCGTTGCAAGCGGTCTATTGCACAAAACCAGCAGTAGAAGCTGCAAAAAAAGCTTTAAATGTGGGAAAATCGGATATGCGTTCCATGGTGGATGAGTTGCGAGGTGTACGTTACATTTCCACGCTTGTGCTACGGCAATTAGACCCAAAGCTTAGAACATTTTTTAATGTTAATACTCCTTTGGATTTGAGAAGGGCTGAATTCATGCTTAGGCAACTGAAAAAATGAAATTTGGGGTAGTATAGTGAGTTCTTTTTACATTCTTTCACATTGTTTTGCATATTTCTCTGTTTCCAAAAGCAACTTTTCTATGTCGGTTTCAGAGTGTGCAGTGCTTAGGGCCCCAGTGTGTGTTGGTAGGACGAAGACTCCATTTGCAATCAAGTTTAGATGATAATCAACCTGTTTCTTCTTGTCGGCTTTAGAGGCTGCACGGGCATCTTTCACTTCTCCTTTTGTGAAGTGCGTGTTGAAGAGAGAGCCTGCCCCCGTAACTTGCACCTCCACTTCATTAGCTTCAAAGATTTCCTTCAGCTTTTCTCTGATCTTTCCTCCAATATTATTCAGCTCATTTACTAGTTGCCCATCTTCTAGAACTTTCAGTGTTGCTAAACCAGCTGTCATTGATATTGGGTTTGCTGCAAAGGTTCCACCGTGGAAAGAGTAATAGGGGCGTCGATAAACAAGCGTGTCTATCCTTTCCATTATTTCTCTGCGTCCGCAAAAAGCCCCTATTGGAAAGCCTCCTCCCAAAATTTTTCCGAAAACCGTTATGTCCGGCGTTACACCATAATATTGTTGTCCTCCTCCAGGAGCTAACCTGAAACCAGTGATTACCTCATCGAAAATTAACAGAATGCCTCTTTCATTGCAAAGTTCCCTTAGCCCTTTTAGAAATTCCTTTTCCGCTGGGATGCCTCCGCCAGCTCCGAGGACGGGTTCAATTGTGATGGATGCAACTTCTTTGTTCTTCAACCTTTCGCTAACTCCTTCAAGATCATTGAAAGGTAAAACTATGGTGTCTTGTAGGGCTCCAGTTGTTAAGCCTGCGGATTCTGGAATGTTGAAGGGGTATTTGACGCTGGTGTGAAGTGCATCGTATCCTCCGTGCCATCCGCCTTCGAATTTGGCGATTTTGCTTCTGCCTGTGTATGCGCGTGCTAAGCGTGTGGCATACATGTTTGCTTCTGTTCCTGAATTGGTGAAGCGTACCATTTCTGCGCTTGCTACAATTTTGACAATTTGCTCAGCCAACTTGATTTCTAGTTCGTGGGATGTTCCGTAATGGGTGCCGTTTTCAAGTTGTTTCTTAACTGCTTCTACAACTGTTGGTGGGCTGTGACCGAGAATAAGGGCTGTGTGTCCCAGCCAGAAGTCAACGTACTCGTTTCCATCAACATCGAAAAGCTTGCTTCCCTTCGCTCTGGCAGTGTAGAACGGATAGGGCTCAAAATGCCTTATTGCATATGAAACCCCGGCTGGAAGAACACTTTTTGCTCTTTCATATAGTTCCTTGGATTTTTGAGTTTTAGAAGTGTATGAATCAAACATGCTGGATAGCACTTCCATTTTGCGTTTATCTAGTGTTTGTTTAACATTTAAATTACTTAAGCTTCTTTTTGACTTTTTTCGTTGGTTTCAGCATAAACTTCAGCTAATGGCTAAGTCTGTTAGAGTTCTCTTTTTAAGGCTGAGAAAAGAGCCTTCGTTTCGCTATGTCTTCTTTTCGCGATTTTCTTAGTGGTTTGAGTATTTAGCAAACTATAAATGGGTGTCAACTCCTCAAAACATTTTTTTTTACCATATTTAACTTTCAAAAAGAAAACGGTGTATGCGTCTCCCACAAATTATTCCGGAGTTTTTCACAGTAAAAGGTTGACTATAGGCAGATGCAAAAACAACAAAAAAGTACGGGCTTTCCTTTTCCCCTAGAGTTTGGAGGTAGGGAAGAAACCAAAGCTGGGGGTGAAAACCCGCGTGTATAATTTTGAACGTATCTTGAAAAAAGATTTATTGCTTGTTCGGAACCTAAGCGGAAAATATCTTATGGAAAAGCTTTTAAGCAATAAGCAAAAACGCATTTTTTTAGGCATTATTGTGTAGAATCTCGGAGAGGATTAAATGGATATTGAAAGAGAGTTGATTATTTCTATTTTAAAACTCACCAAGAACGGGCCTATCGTAATTGAATTAGTAAGGAAAGACGCAAGAATTCCGTCCGCGATTGCTGAAGATTTGATCAAAAAGTTGCAAAATGATGGGCTGCTTTATTTACGAGATACACTTGTAGAGGTGGACAGCTTAAAACGTCTGAAATTAGCTGTTCATGCCATTGAGTTGGGTTGTGATATTGAGCGTGTAAGCGGTTTTCTTGATTGGAAAGAGTTTGAGAACATTGCTGCTATTGCTTTTGAGCGGAACGGGTACAGCGTCACGAGAAATTTAAGGTTTAAGCATGCTGGAAGAAAATGGGAAATAGACATAATAGCGTGTAAAAAACCAATAGTGGCATGTGCTGATTGTAAGCATTGGCATCATGGAATGTACCCATCCGCAATAAAAAGAATCGTTGAGGAACAAGTTGAAAGAACGTGTGCCCTGGCTGAATCAATGCCAAAGCTAACCGAAAAAATCGGATGCGCATCATGGAATAGAGTAAAACTTCTCCCAGCCGTTTTATCCCTTACCGCTGTCAGATCAAAATTCTACAATAAAGTTCCCATCGTTCCCGTGCTTCAGCTACAGGATTTCCTAAGTCAGTTACCAGCTTACATGGACTCGCTTAAACATTTTTCAAAACGCTCAGCCAACTAACTCGACTCTTGTACCTAAAGCCTGACCTGGCACACCCTTTCTAAATCTTGCTCGGACCAAGCCTTTACCGCCATGCAAAGCCACAATTTTCCCAACAATCTTCTTCTTTCCAACGTTCCAAGCAACCTTTCGCCCAATAAGCCTGCCCGCTTCAGAACTTAAAGTTACGTGTGCAAACCTGATTATACACTCTTTGGATCTCTGAGTTCTTGGACCTACTCGGTAATTCGTTATTATTCCTTGAATCGTTTGAGCCATAAGTTCTCACATACAGAAGTGCCTTTACAAAATGCAGCAATGATTTAAATTCGTTTCGCCTAGGCCCTTCAAGGCTGATTCATAATTTCTAGAATTGGTTTTCTCGCAAATTTTATGGTTGGATACAGGCTTGAAACAAACATCACAAGCAAGGAGATCAGTAGCCATCCAGCTATCTCAAGAACTGTGTAACTTGTGATTATTGGTTCGGGAACTAAAATTAGCAAAGCGAGGATTATCCCTATTGGAACTCCTGCGCCGAAACTTGAAAGCAAAATTATGAAACTCTGTTCTGAAACAATTTTCGTAACTGTTTTAGGTTTGATTCCTAACGCCCTTAAGACGCCTAGTTCTCGGCGTTGCTCAGCTATGGCAAGTACAACATAGCCTATCAAGCACAGAGATGCTGCTATTAGAGAGAATAAAGGCAAGAACATTATGATAGACCAGATGTGACCAAGAAAACTGAGATTTTCTTCCAATACTTCATTAAGCTCAAAAACCGTAAAATCTGGATTTACATCCTCGATAGTTTTTCCTATTTGGTCTAAAATTTCTGCACGATTAGCTGAGTCAACTCTAACCATAACGATGTTGGGTTTTGATACATCCATTGCATTTTGCAAGACTTCAAGAGACGTATAAGTAACATTTCCGTTGTTAATAGGGTCTAGACAAACGCCAGCCACGTCAAAAATTCTTCCGTAGAATAATATGCTTTGATTTAAGGGCTTCGAAAACATTTTCTGAGCCAAAGAATCACCTATCATCACTTCCCACTCCTTATTCGTTTCCAGAAATTCACCTTCAATAAACCATTCGCCTAACACTTTTTCAGGCTCAACACCGACAATCAAGGATTCACCCTCACGCTCATCGCCAACAGAACTCGTAGTCGCAGTCTCAGGATCAATGATTACACCTAGAACTTCCTTCACATGCGCCTCTATGACTAAACGTGCATCAACGTGTATGTCCGACATTGCGTTCAGCTGGTTTAGAAGGTTTTCTGATACTAAGTACTCCTCCTCTGTGTAGTTGAATTGTGAACTCTCACCTGCTTCGTGAAATCTTGACAGTAGACTTTTGTATTGGTTGCACATGTCTTGATGGGCTATCAAAATTATGTCTCTGCCTACGGCTTTCTCAACCCAGCTTTTAGTGGTTTGATCAGCAATTATTCCTCCTGCAACGGCTACGGTAATTAACGTGAAGACTGTTGCCAAGCACAAAACAATTCTTATGGTTGCTGATTTTCTGCGAAACAAACTTCTTAGAGCAATTTTAAAAGTGAAACTTGACTTTGAAATAACCTTAAATCCTGGTTCTTTGCTCAATCCAAAATGGTAGGTTGGCGAAATCGCCTTAGCTGGTTCAACCTTAGTTACGTCCAGAATCGGTTTTACTCCAAAGATTATAGTGAGCACAAAGAAAAGCACGAAAACAAAGAGAACTAGCCAAAAATTGATTGGTTTCTGCAAGATTTGAAAACCAAGGAAGTTGAACAAGCCGATTGAAGCGTAGTCTGCTAGTATTCCAAAGATCACGCCGAGAAAGCAGCTAACAGATGTGATTATGAGAAGTTCCGTCATGAAATAGCCGAAAATCAAATCGTTTGGGCATCCAGAGGCTCTCATTAGCCCGATATCTTTGGTTCGCTGGGACATCATCACAAAAATCATGAAAGAAACAATTACTGCTCCAGTGACTACGATTAATAGTGCAATGAAAAGTATGAACTGGGAAAAGACCATTGAAAAACCTGCTGTCAGCTTACCTTCTGCTACTTGTGTAATTTCAAAGCCTATGTTTTCTCCGAAAAGAAGAAGATAAACCGTTAATGCAACGCATAAAGTTAGGCTTCCGATGGTTAAGCCTGTTTGAAGTTTTCTACGTAGCAGATCGTTTATCGGAAAGGATGTTTCACTCATCTAAGCTTACCAGCTTTCCATCTTCTAAATACAGTTTTTTGTCTGCAATCTGGATTATTCGCTCGTCATGTGTCGCAACAATAATTGTTTTTCCAGAATCTTTTAGTTTTTGAAGCAATTGAGCGATTTTCAAGCCTGTTTTTGTGTCTAAATTTCCAGTAGGTTCGTCAACAAGAAGTAATGGGGGGTCATTTGCGAGCGCACGTGCAAAGGCAACGCGCTGTTGTTCGCCACCGCTTAATTGGAATGGGAAATGTTCAGTCCTATGTTCTAAATTTACAGTTTTCAATAGTTCTCTGACACGGTTTTTTATGTGATCGTCTGGTTTCCGAGCCCACTCCATTGGAAAAGCGACATTTTCAGCAACGGTCAATGTGGATACGAGATTGTAGGATTGGAAGACGAAGCCAACGTTGTTGCATCGAAAATCTGCTAGGAAATCTTCGTTTTCAACGGTTAAATCATGTTCAAAAACAACGATTTTTCCGGTTGTGGGTTTGTCAATGCCGCCGATGATATTTAGTAATGTTGTTTTTCCGGCGCCTGACGGCCCGCTTATAGCCACGAATTTGCCTTTTTCAACTTTAAGGTTTACATTTTTCAAGGCTTCAATGTTGACGTCGCCGATTTGATAAATCTTGCATAAAAGGGATGCTGAGACCACAGTTTTATCCAAGTTCATTTTTGCCTCCGTTTTCCAGTTTGAAGTTTCCTCTGTCCCGCTTTATGATTCTCTCTTTTTCCGGCAGCCTGTCTTCCTCCCAATCTTTCCATTGTATTTGTCTAAAAATCCATTTTTTCCCCAAGTGCGCTGCAAGCACTGCATGCTTGTACTGGTTTGGTCTTGGGATTAGCCCGTCGAGGAATCTGAAAAGTTTTTCAACTTGTTTTCTTGGAAAATAAGCGTAGTACTTGGCATTTTTAGCCTCAAAAGCATAAACGTGTAGGTCTTTTCTGGCTATGACGTCTGGCAAGGGACTGAGGCTTGGGTTGCTGACTGGAATTCGAACGGCGTTGTATCCATTTTTTTCGAGAAGCTTTACGAGAACTGTTTCACTGTAGAAGCCTCTTCTACGCCATCTGCGAATTTCACCCTTGTCAACTTCCCTAACCATTAATGAACTCTCCACGCTGAAGAATCCTAGAATCCAATTTTTAACTAGGTTTTCCTTCAAGCCTAGAAATCCTACAGTTACCTATACTTATAAAAATATAACTAGACCCTGTAAGACCCAAATCTCTTGGATTTTCTGGAGATATGAATGCCTTTGATCTCGTCGATCTTTTTAGAGCCTGCAGCCCAATGAAGAAAGTGAAGCATTGCTCTTTCTGCATGTCGAAAGATTCAATAAGAACACCAGTTTGGTGGAAATGTGACAAATGATAAAAGAAAAAAGTCCTCAAGCATATGCCACCAACCACATTGGAAAATCACGCAATTTAGTAAGCAATTTGAACTTCTTTCCAACACATAAAATGACTACCCCTATATTTTTTTAACATTCACCGATATTTGGAACCAAATAGATCTGGGATTGGGACCCGGTAACTCTGCTTTCAGAAAAGGAGGGGAGTTGCGGGAGATAGCCCGATAAAAATTCGGCAATTGATATTTCATGACTTTCTTTGTAATGGAGCAAACCACGTAGTTTGTTATATGCGCTTAACTTATATTAAATGTAACATTGTTTTGTCGATATTTCGCGCATCTTACTCTTATCTAGGCTTGAAGATTTAGGCTCAGGAGAAGACAGAAAAATTCGCTTAACCAGGATTATTAGCGCGCGCATTTTTATATAAAACGCATGGGAAAGCTTAGGTTTGACCCTAAGAAAGACCTAAGAAATGAGTTTTTTGAAAAGACAATCAACCACAATGTTAAAAGACAATCAACCAATTTTGTTCTTAGATGCCTAAAAAAAGGACAAACAAACCACGATAAGAGCTTCTTTCTGGAGCGCGCGCGGGCGGATTCAATAATTAGGGGTTTTTGATTCGATGGGGTGTATGTGTATCGCTGTTTTGACTGCTTCTTGAATGAAGTCGGCTTGAAACTCTCTGAAAATCTTTGGAAGACGAGAGGTAAGGCTGTAAAGCCTCTCCTCAAGATTAATAGATGTATGGCTTCCGCTAACCACCTATCCGTCCCGGTGTTCTCAGGCGAAGTAAGCAATGCTCTGCCGGAGCTCAGGCCTCCCAATCTGATAAGCGGCTATCGCCACCGCATACACCACCATCAAGACAAGACTAACGTGGATGCTGGCGTTACCCAGACCCTGCCAGGTAAGCCTCTCGTAGCCCAGCCTGCTCTTCACACGGCCGTTGAAACTCTCAACCACAGCCCGAAGACGCTTGTACACCGTCCTCATCCAGTCAGGGCCCTCCACATCTATCCTGTTCTTCACCGTTAACACATCAGACGGGTTCTCGCGTCCCTTCAACCTTCTCCAAGCGATTATGCTGCTGATCTTCAACGCCTCCAAAAGGCTGAACACCTGCCTAGACTCGAGCTGACTGTCAGCGGCCACCAGCTCCACCTCCAAACACTCACCCAGCACCCGATCGAGAAGCTCCTCCACCAGCTCTTTCTCGTTCACATTAGCCGGAGCCTCCACATGCCCCAGCGGGAAACCCTCGATGTCCACCAGGAACAGGGATTGGTAGCCCAAGTAGAAACCTTCTGGACCATGGCCCACCCGAGCATCAGGGTCTCCCAACCCTCGACGGGTGTCGTGGGGATCCCTGCTACTCCAAGCAGGCAAGTCTGTGCCGTCCAGGCAAGCCGCCTGCACCAAGCCCACAGCTGTGAGAGGCTGACTCTCTCTCAACCTTAACGCCTCTATTCGAAGCCAAGCCTCTATCATCCGGAAGCCCTCAACGCCTACCCGCTTCTTCATCTGACTGAAATGAGCCTCACAAGGAGCCCGATCCCCATAGCCGCAGACATGCCTCAGGTACGGGTTCCTTCTGAGTCTTTTCACAAAGTCCTTCACGTATGGTATCTGCTCCAACTGCCGCAACATCAAAGCCCGCAAATCCCACTCCGGATTGTACACCACCGGCCTTCCACACCCGTATTGATGGAGGCCTTTCCAGAGGATGGAATGGATAGAAGTTAAATCCATGTTCTCGAATAATACTTTGGGAGAACCTACCTTTTTCATCCTCCTTAAGATGATGTGAGGTAGCTATCCCAATAAAACTTAATTATTGAATTAGCCCGCGCGAGAAGGGTGTTAAAGAGCCATCTGGAACATCAGACGTTCAACGAGTTCTTTGTAGCGATTTCGAATGGTAACCTCAGTTACTTGCGCTATCTCAGCTACTTCCCTCTGCGTTCTCTTTTCACCCGTCAACACCGAAGCTATATAACTTGCTGCAGCAGCCATACCTGTGGGCCCACGGCCAGAGGTAAGTTTAAGTTCTTTTGCAGTCGTCAAAATCTTGTAGGCGATCTCTTCCGTCTTTCCTTGCATCATTAACTGGTTTGAAAATTTGGCTATGTACTGGCTTGGCTTAACAGGCGCCACGTGTGTGTTAAGCTTGTTAATTAGGAAACGGTAGCTGCGACCGACTTCTTTCTTGTTTATGTGTGATGCTTGCGCTATTTCTTCTAAGGTTCTGGCTAGTCTGCATTGCCTGCAAGCCAAATAGATCGCCGCTGCAGTTACGCCTTGAATTGACCTTCCTCGTATTAGTCGTTCTTTAACAGCTTTTCGATAGATGACCGAGGCTGTTTCAAGAATGTTTTTGGGAAGGTTTAGGTTGTTAGCGATTTTTGTGATTTCTGACAGTGCAAAGGCAAGATTGCGTTCTGTTGCGTCCGAAACTCTTATGCGGCGCTGCCACTTTCTAAGACGGTACATCTGAGCCTTCTGTCCACGTGGCAAGCTTCTTCCATAAACGTCTCGATCGTGCCAATCAATCATTGTTGATAAGCCTTTATCGTGAATCGTGTAGGTTAATGGAGCGCCAACCCTTGTCCGTTTCGCCCTCTGCTCATTCGTAAAGGCTCTCCATTCCGGTCCCCTGTCAGCTATCTTTGCAGTTATTACGAAGCCGCAGTCCATGCAAACTATTTCGGCGCACTCATAATCACGGATAAGCTTTGTGCTACCACATTCTGGGCAGCACTGAACCTTCACAGGTTCAACTTCTGAGATTGGCAACGCGCCAGAGATCACAGCTTTTTCATCACTATTCATTTTGTTTTTCTCTTCTGTTTTCTTTTGGGGAAAGCATAAACAACATTTCATTTAGTTTTCTAGGTTCTCGTTTCCCATTTTTATCAAAGTTGCGTATATTCTGCAAAATTTCAGATTCCCATCGAAAAGATGGTTTATTCAAACAGACCATTCATTTAAACCTTTCCACAAGGATTTGTGTGCGATAACTGACGGGCACGATTAAACAAGAAAAAAGCGCGCGCTGATGGTTTATTTTTTGAAATATCTCATCTCCACATTGAATCTCTTGAACTGTTAACAAATAATTTTAATTCTTATTCATTTGCTTGATAAACCGCGGATACTTCTCATCAAAGAGGTCAAGGTTATTCTTTTCTGTGTATTCGGCAAGTTCACCTAGAATTTTTGATATCCAGTATGGACCAGCAGAACCTGTACTCTCAAATATTTTGATTCCAATTCTCTCTTCACTCAAAGATTTCCAGAAATGAGTCTTTTTTACAAAGTTTGTATAGTCTTGACTTCCGAAAGTGTACAAGCGTTCTGGGTTTACTTTTGCAATAATATTTTCACATATTTCTGTGAGGTTTTCTCTCCAAAGGTTAGCTGTAAAAGGGATTTTCTTCATATATGAGATGCTTCTGTTGAATGTGGCTTGATATTTCTTGGCGGGTTCTAGTGCGTTGATTATTCCATAACCGCCAGATAAAAAGAACCATTCGATCTTTCTAGAAATTAGCAGGGACTTGATTCTTTCATAGTATTTTGCTCTCAATTCCCTGTAGGCGTTTCCGGTATTAACGTATAGATCAAAGGCATAGGTAGATCGGGTTCCAATATGAGCTTTTGGATCTTCGAGGATTTGCTGTCTGGTTTGACTTAGTTTCTTGATCAGATTCTTATCGTCTAAGTAGTCTGTAGGTTGAATTGTTATTGCTCCCTTGGGAATTGAAATATCATCCCTTTTCCGTGCTGTACATGAAGAAAATATAATCATCTTGTTCATCCTCATACTCGTGAAACTGTCTTTTCAAATAGGCTCAGAAATCCCGGATCAACTCTTTCTTCTTGTACATGATTGTGATTCCATAGGCCAGATAAGCGAACATTCTTATTCGAACAATAGAACCCCAGCCAATCTGGTGACGGTGGATCAATCGCCAATGGACTATCGAGTCTTCCAAAATTGCTTAAAAGAGCAATCGAATTCTTCTCAAAATATCCCCTTTTGCTTTCTGGTCCAGCGGGATCTTCAACCGAAAGCCAAAGGAAAGGCAACTTTCCTATGTAGTAGCTCACCTTATTTTCCATCAGTGCTTCTTGTTCTCTGATTTTGCGGGGTGCTGATTGTCCAACTCCCCAATGTGGAAACTGGTCTCTCAGTTCTTCTTTTTTTATGATAGCAGTTCCAACATGACGTCTGAAAATTGATCCTCTATGATTTCCTCTATAATCCTCATATCCCCGGTGTTGCCGTAATCTGCCCCATAAAGTGGTCTTTGAATTTAATCTTAGAGCATGTGTTCCGATTCGTACTACTCGCAATTCAGATTTTTCACTTCTTTTTTCTTCTGGCTCAAAAAAGAAATAAACTCCTCGCTTGGGCCATTTCATCTTTCCAGTACAGTTTTTGAGCTTGCGTTTTCCTCCCAGTCTATCTTCTAACTCTTGAAGAATTTCATAAAAACCATCAATTTCATCTAAGCATCTCATTCTGAGAACTCCATTCAGGTCTTTTTTACCCCTCGTAGTATTAACTCACTGTCCTATCCTTATCCTATTCCTATTCGCGCGCGCTCATAAGAACCGGACATGCTTACTTATGAACCACATGAAACCATCAATTGTCGTTAAATCCGTGTTCCGTTCTTCTGCAAGCTCGTGAAGCTTATTATTGACCTTTTTATATGTTATCCCAATGTCTAAGTGTGTTTTTGGAGGACGGCGAAGAATTTCCAGAGTATCTTTCGTTCTGCTGTTCCAGACGCGATATTTAGCGCGCGCGCTAATTTCTTAGAACAAAAGGTGTAAAAAATAAATAGAACAGACCGTTACACTCGTTTATGGGATTTATTGAACGATTCTTTGATGGTAAGAAAGAACTCAACTCAGAAGACATTGAACGTTTTATATCTCGTAGGATTGAAGAAAGCATAAACCTTGATTACAAAGATATTAGAGCGTATGATGACTCGCGCGCGCGAGTCTTTTCGCAGCCTCATTCCACGGAACTCCGGACTGTATCATTCTGAAGACTCTTGGTGGACCTGGCCCATAACCTCTCCAAGGTTCCCTCTCCCAATTCCGCAGAAAAGTCTGAGCCATGTGCTCGCCACTAAAGCCTTTATTTGCTGCCAGTTATTCCGACAAACCCATCATCATATGGGTGTCATCAGTCCATCTACCCCAAAAACGAATATCTTCAATCCTTATATCCCCTGACCCGCATCCTTCAAAGCTTGCTCCTAAAGCTTCACCAATCGCACTGCCAACCAAACAGCCTACAAATCTTGATTCCGACAAAACGCAACACAACTAATACAAGTGTTTTATATTCCCAAAGTTTTATGACTATAATAAATATTCGCACATTCATAATGACTATTCAACTCTTAGAATAGGATTGTGTGGTGAACTGTTAATGAGGTTGTATCTGGTTCAACATGCTGATGCTAAACTAAAAGAAGAGGATCCATCAAGGCCTCTCTCGGATAAAGGTTGGGGAGACATCAGGAATGTGGCAAAATATGCTGAGAAATACTTGCACGTTCAGGTGACCCAGATATTCCACAGCGGAAAGCTACGTGCTAAACAGACAGCAGAGGTTCTTGCTGAGCATCTCCATCCAGCAAAAGGCGTTATAGCTGCTGAGGATTTAGAGCCGTTGGACGACACGAAGGTTTGGAAGAACCGATTGGCTGAAACTGCAGAGGATGTTATGATAGTGGGGCATCTGCCACATCTGAGCAGGCTTGCTAGCCATCTGCTCATCAGAGATAAAGATAAAGAGGTGGTGGCTTTTAGAATGGGCGGCATTTTCTGCCTTGAGAAGGACGATAATGGCCACTGGACTGTTCAGTGGATAATTACACCGGAAACAATACCTTAGAGCCGCTCATGCGTACATTGAATTGTGTTATAAGCTGTGTAGTGGAAAGACGGTTTTCTTCACCCTACTATTTCGGGGAAAAGGATAGACTGCACGCATTAGAAGTAGTTAAGATAGTCATTGGCCTATTGGAAAAAGTGTTTCCGACCGTAAGTGACTCGGTATCACAGTCAAATAGAAGATATATGGAAGAAAGAGAGAAAAAATATGAAGAATGGCTTCAAGATCAAGGAATTACCATTGTTGATGCTGCAAAAATGAACGAGAAAGAACGTGGAAGATATGGACGATCAAAATTTGATGCTTTGACGTCAATGCAATTGAGCGTCAAGTTGTTGCGATTCTTGTACCCTTGAAAGCCAATAATCATAAGGTCTGTTGTTGTAAACGCATAAAAGCGCCCGTGATTTAGATATTGTGTTTGATGGGGATAAATATGTCTAATGTTGAAAAGTTCGTACAAGAACTAATTCAGAAAATTGAGGCTCGAAGGGACAGCTACGGTTCTGTATTAGTGAAAAGCGCCATAGTCAAAAACGATGGTATTTGGGAAAATTATGTTACTAAAATTCTCCCTCTACACAAATCAGACTCCCACATTCTGAAAGAAAAACTTGGTTACCATAAGTCGGTGTTATTTGAAGTTATCATTTCTCTTGATGAACTGGTTGAAATAGTCAAAAAGTTGCCTGAGAAAGGAACCGCTGTTATCACCTTGGGAGATTATGAAGTTGAAGTTAGGGTGAACGGTTTACAGAAGGGAGACAAGTATGATAGTGGAAGAGAATATCTGGATGTTGGATGGTTTTTCGAGAAGTATCAATATAGAAGTTCCCAGAAAAGCTTCCATAGAGAACCTGTAGTATCAAAAGACTTGCCACTTTTTCCTGATTTTTCAACAGCCATCAAGGAATTTGTGGGTATAGACCTTCGGCGGTACTCGGACCTTTCGGGTATTGTTATTTGCTTGCCATATTATGGCGCCAAAATACAAGAGGTCAATATAGGTTCAACGGAGATAAGGCTAAAAATTGAGACCAAAGGTACAGCTATTGAAAATGTGTTAGGAAAGCTATACTGCGAACGAGGTGAAGAAAGAACGCATGTGAACATCGAATTTGCAGACGGAATAGGAATTGCTTCAGTCGGTTTCAAGCCAGACACGTTATATGTAGCATTATTGTCCAAAATAAATGACGAGATACTCGATATCAGAGAATATCATTCAAGCTGGGAGCGGATGTCCAAAGGCGTTGTTATTGACATCCCTGAGTATGAGATTAGAGAACTAATCAGACGTGGAGAAACAGAAACTGTAGAATTCAAGGAAAAAATCGGTAAGACACAAGAATTTGCTGAAACATTTGTTGCATTTGCAAACACCAAAGGGGGAGTTATTCTTTTAGGGGTTGATGACCATTCTAAAGTCGTAGGTTTATCTGAAAAAGGTTATGAAGATACAATTACGAACATCTTGAGGAGTCATTGCATCCCTCAAGTAAAATGCGAAATAAGCGAAATGCAACTCAATGATAATGACATAATAGTCATCCGCGTGGAGGAAGGCAAAGATAAACCATATTTTGTAAGAGAAAAAGGTCCTTACATACGAGCGAACGCTACTGACAGAGTTGCCACCAGATACGAAATGGATGAAATCTATAGCTATAAGCAGTCAGGATATGTGCCATCTTTCAGTCGTTAGGTAAACCTCTCCGCGCGCACTAGTTGGCATATGGACTTTTTAGAGGTTTTCCATTTAAAAATCCTCTAAACAACCTCTAAAGTCACTTTTCTGCAGAAATTCTGAAAAGACAATAAAACTCATGGACAAAAAGTTGCAGCAACCATGTTGATTAGAGGTTCAGAAAAAAAAGACTGGATAACGATGAATTGAGCTTCTTTTAGTGATCTACCGAAGAATAGAGAGAATAAAGAGTTTGCAACGGTTTTCATGCATGCATGCTTGTTCTACACTTTCTTAGCGCTCTATTTAAGAGTCAAACTCGGACTATCTGTAACACGCGCGCTATCCTCTTCACTTGTTCAGTTCGCACTTTACCCAATGGTTAATTTGCCCTCGCCATAATGTTGTTCCATCCTCCTAAATAATATGTATGGGGAAGGAATAAAATTAGCCTTAGAGTTGGGGGATTTGCGCGCGTATTAAAAATGAGTAATACTAAAGAAGAGGAAGAACTAAACCTAGAAGCGATGGAAACCGCTTTTCATGTATCACGCATAAGAGAAGGAAATGTGTAGTATGAAAGCAATAATTCCTGCGGCT
>Ga0209979_1000326_pt1 | contig 67833 bp, 52 predicted proteins | sample AnhtaG_FD_183114 | JGI IMG/M metagenome (GOLD analysis project Ga0209979, IMG submission 183114) | Deep subsurface microbial communities from Anholt, Denmark to uncover new lineages of life (NeLLi) - Anholt_01485 metaG (SPAdes) (version 2) | ecosystem: Environmental > Aquatic > Marine > Oceanic...
GTTTTGTTGATTTTGTTCTCATTTGCCTGTTCCTTTCTCATTGGTTTTTCAATAACTGAATGATAACAGGAGCAGGCTTTTTTTTGTATAAATTTTCGCATAAAATCGTTTCCGCAACAGGAACTAATTAACTTAATTAACTTTTCCCCTTGATTTTTGCTTTCTTTTCCCCTATTCTATCCCCGCAGCGAGCGAGATTTACAACCTGCGGGATTTATTGTTTTGACGGGAATTGCGGGTTTGGGTATTGTATTATGGTAGTTAGGAGTGTGCGAAAATTAATGTCGGAAAGCCACCATTAACGATAATAAGAATGTGTGGTCGAGTTTTTCGGCATATAACAGTCGGGCATTAAAGGAGATGAGTACTTATCAGTGAGAAACTTATTACAACTCGAGAACTGCGTCCATATTTGCAACAATGCGGATATACTGATGACTTGATTCAAGAGAAATATTCTTACGCCGACACCTCCGGCCAAGAGCATCACGTGCCAATTGTCGGTTTTGCGTACCCGTCATATGATGCTAGAAATGCATGTATTGCAGCGGTAGATGTGGATATATCGGCTGAACCAACAATTGAGGATCTGGCAAATAGGTATCGCGATGTAGGTGCTCCGCTGCTGTTCATCTGCTGTAGAGAGGAGCTTCAATGCTGGGACTTCACAACTCAGAAGGCAAATCTATATAAAAAAGTTTCTGCCGAGAAAATTTGTAATTTCTTTGATCAAAACAAAGAGGATTTTTCTCCGCAGAAAATCTTCCTTGCGAGAAACCTAAGCCATGTTAGCTCGAAGTATCAACTTGAATTTGTCGACCAAGGCTTGATGTCTGTGCTTGAGCATGAGATGGGCAGACAATTAGCACGCTTGATAAACAATGTGTTAGCAGTGTTTGATGAGAAACTTGGTGAAATTCAAAAAGGTGTCGAGCTAAAGCGATGGTTGTTTCGCTGTGCTTTTTGGCTATTAGGCGCCAAAATACTTCAGGATAAAAGTGTTAAGGATTTTATCAAGTTGGATTTGGAAGACATATCTGCGGTTTTACAAAAAGTCAATCAGCATTATGGTGGAAGAGATGGATTAGTAGTCGGGGATAAACGTCAACAACGCGCTTTAGAAGCAGCATCAAAACTTATTAAACGTTTTGCCAGTTTGAAGAATCTGACTATTGAATCACTCGCATATGTCTATGAGAATACCCTTATAGACAAAGAGACGAGGGAAGCATGGGGGATTCATGCAACTCCATCTTATTTGGTTGACTATATTGTTTGGCAGCTTTTTGATTGGATTCGTGATATTCCTCAAGAAGAACGAATTGTTTTTGAGCCAACCTGCGGCCATGCACCGTTTCTACTATCTGCATCACGTTTACTGAGGGAGTTATATGAGGGTGGCAGAGCAAGTTTACATAAATACCTTAAAAACCATTTATTGGGCACAGAGCAGGATCCATTTGCCGGAGAGATTGCGAGATTGTCACTGACTTTAGCAGATGCCCCAAATCCAGATGGCTGGAACTTGATAGAGGGTGACGTGTATCAAGGGGAAATTCTCCCAAGATTAGCAAACAAATCAACGGTTTTATTATGTAATCCACCTTTTCAGAAATTTAGTCCTGAGAACAAGGCTTTCTACGAAAAACAAGGAAAGCAATTACACTGTTTCAATAAAGCAGCTGAAGTGCTGTGGCGGACTTTACCTTATATGCCAGTTGGTTCAGCATTTGGTGTAATATTGCCCCGAGTATTTTTACACAATGAAAAGTTGGCATCTTTACGTAAGTATATTATAGAAAATTTTGAGATTCGCGAGATTGGTTTGCTTCCGGAAAATGTGTTTGCTTCAGCCAGGCACATATCATGCCTTATTCTTGGTCGAAAAGTCAGGGAAAATAACATAATAACGAAAAGAAAAAAAGTCCGCTATGTAAGGATACCCAAAGACAATCTTGATGAGTTTAAGAATACGTATAAAGCGGAAACTAAAATCGTAAATCAAACAATTGGCAAAAAAGCACCTGTTTATGATTTTCGCCTGAGCATTTTATTAAGTGATGTTTGGGAATATTGCAGGGATTTGGCCCGCTTGGGTGATATAGCATTAGTTGGCAGAGGGTTAGAATATAAGAATGTTTCAAATTCTACAAGTCGGGATAAATTCAAAGGTGCGGTTCAAGGTTTTGTAAAATTTAGCAAGACGCTAAAGGATAAATCAGGAAACTGGAAAAAACAAGATATCAAACTTACAGAACTTCCGGACCTTTACTGGATGGACCTTTCTGATAAAGCTATAAAGAATCCTCGATACGGAAAATCTCCCCGATGTGCTCAAATACTGGCTAATTATGCCAGAACGAGCGATACTCCATGGAGAATAAAAGCCTTGATAGATCGTGAAGGTCTCCCAGTAACTAATAGATTCCTTGTAATCAGACCACGAGACACCGAATGGTCGCTTGAAGCTCTTTGGGCTCTATTAAATTCACCTTACGCAAATGCTTTCGCTTATTGTCATTGTATGGAGCGAGACAACTTGGAAAGTACCATAAGGGATATTCCTTTGCCCGAATGTAATTCTTCTGATTTACAAAATCTTAAAAGGCTCGTGCAGGAATACTTCGCATTATATCAGGAAAATAAAGAGATACTAAAATCAGAACCAAGTCAGAAAGAAGCAAAAAAACGAATGCTTGCAATAGACGTGGAAATCATGCGATTATACGATTTGCCTCCGAAATTGGAAAAACACCTGCTTAATTTGTTTAACGGTTATAGACGGAAGGGCGTTGATTTCAAATTAGATCATTATTATCACAAGGGTTTTGAGTCCTGGATTCCTTTGCAGATGACCTCGTTGATCGCTTTACCTGGCTGGAACTAGGAAGTCTCGAAAATGACCTGTGGATAGCAGCTCAAGCCATAACGCGTAATTTGACATTAGTCACGAATGACAAACTGAATCGCATTCGTGAAGTTGCTGGTGATGATCTTCACGTCGAAAATTGGACGACTTGAGCTTTGAGTTTTTTAATTATTGGTCTGGAGGTGTTTTTATTCACTATTTACTATTGTGGCTGAGACCCTTCGCCTGTGCTCGGGGTGATAAGAGGACGATGTCCTGGGGAAAATAGCCTTTGTTCTTATCTTGCTATCCCGTATAATAGCACTATCTTGCTACGGCGGGAGAATTTCCGCCGAGAGCGAAAGTGCCTAAGAGTACAGGAGCATAAGCCAAAATGGCTGATAAAGCCTCTCTAAAAAAACTGCTTGGCAAAGAAAAGTTTGAGAGAATCGAGGGTGTTTTTCGCAAACATTTCCAGCTTGGTCTGGAGACGAGGAATATCCGGGGCAAAGAGATAAAACAGATGTGCAGTGCCGATTGTAAGCCGACGTTTTGCAAGGTTGTTCAAAGAAGCACGGCGGGCCTGCGCAGGTGTAATAAGGAGCGTCGGCGAAGCCTTGAGATTGCGATAGAGACCGGACAATCTTATATTTCGCTTTGCCATGCGGGTTTAGTGTTAGTTTGTGTGCCGGTTATGGATAAGGACAAGGCGCTGGGGGGGATATTTTTCGGCAAATGCCTTTGGGAACCCGTAACACAAATCTTAGTCAAGGATGTCGAAAAACGGTTAAATGGTATTCGTCTGAATAGAAAAAAACTGACGGCGGTGATGCGCGAGCTGCCGTTTATACAGGGACGGAAAATCAACGAGGCGGCGGAGTTCCTGTTTGACTTGCTTTACGAAGTTGGCGGGTTCGACCCTCGGGTTATCAGATGGCGCCGTGAGCGTTCCGAACAGCAGTCGCAAATAGGAGAGTTCATCCAGGAAAGAAAAAAACTCGGCACCGAATGGCAGTATCCTCTGGAGAGTGAGCGGGAGCTGATGGGCAAGGTCAAAATCGGTGACAGAACAGGCGCCAAGGAGATTCTGAATTCCATACTCGGGACAATATTGTTCAAGACTATCGGGGACCTGGGAATCCTTAAAGCAAGACTGCTGGAGCTGCTGAGTATTCTTAGCCGCTCGGCGGTGGAAGGCGGAGTGAATATTGACGTTATGCTCGAAAAGAATCTGACGTATGTAAACAAAGTGATGCGGATTAACAATCAGGAAGATTTGTGTGCGTGGATTAGCACGGCGTTGAACGAATTTATCGAATTGGTTTATTCATCGCAGGATGCCCGGAAGGTAAGCCAAATCAGGCCGGCCATAAATTACATTGACGCCAATTACAATAAGCCTATAACGCTTACCGACGTAGCCAGGGCTTCGCACCTGAGCGTATCCCGACTGGCGCATATATTCAAAGAGGAGATGGGCATTACTATTATAGATTATCTGACCGGCGTCCGGATAGAGCGGGCGAAACAATTATTGTTAGCGACGGACCAGAACTGCACGGAGATTTGCTTTGAGGTCGGCTATAATAATCAAAGCTATTTTACCAGAACTTTTAAGGGGCTTGTCGGGATGACGCCGCGGCAGTTCAAGGCCAGGAATCAGCGAAAAGAAAAGATTTCCGCACCTTTATAAGAAACGCTGACTTACACTGACTTAAACGCGGACTAACACGGACTTTTGCCCTTATGAGCGGTTTTTGAACGAGCAGGCACTCTTATCTTGACAGTTTGGTAGTGTTCGTCATATTATCGTTATATTATCGTTGTTTGTTGGGAACGATATAGTGCAGCATCACTGAGAAAGCCAAATTGCTGGAACTGGTATTTATGGCAAAGCAAATTGCTATTTTGGGTTCAACGGGTTCGATAGGCACAAACGCACTGCGGGTAATCGATGCGCTCGGGCCGGGGTATGCGATTATTGCATTAAGTGCTCACAGTAATGTTGAGCTTCTGGCTGAACAAGTTAGGCGTTATAAGCCCAGGTTTGTTGCTATTACAAACTCTGACTATGCAGCGCAGCTTTGCGAATTTCTCGGCGGTCTGGATGTCGAGATTTTGGCGGGGCCGGATGGCTTGACAGAGATTGCGAAACTTGAAGAGGTTGATATTGTCCTTACGGCGGTTGTCGGTGCGGCCGGTCTGCCTGCGGTTCTTGCGGCAGCTAAGTGTGGTAAGCAGCTCGCTATCGCAAACAAAGAGCCGCTCGTTGTTGCAGGCCAACTGCTGGTGAGCGAGGCAAAGAAAAACGGCGGCATTATTTTGCCGGTGGATAGTGAGCATTCAGCCATTTTTCAGGCTATGCAGTCGGGCACTCGCGAAGAAGTTAATAAAATCATCCTGACCGCTTCCGGCGGGCCGTTTAGAGGAGCTACCGTTGAGGATATACAAAACGTAACGCTGGAGCAGGCGCTTGCGCATCCTGTTTGGGATATGGGGCCGAAAATCACCGTTGACTCTGCTACTATGATGAACAAGGCGTTTGAAATTATCGAGGGCCACTGGCTTTTTGATATGCCGGTCGATAAAATAGAGGTTCTGATTCATCCTGAGTCGATAGTTCACTCGCTTGTCGAGTTTGTGGACGGCTCGGTGATAGCACAGCTTGGAGAGCCTGATATGTGTCTTCCGATTCAATATGCTTTGACGTATCCGCAGCGTGTTGCAGGTATTGCCAGGCGTCTTCGGCTGGAGCAGATAGGTAACCTTACGTTTGAGAAGCCCGATTTGGAGACGTTTCGCGCGCTGCCGTTGGCTTATGAGGTCGCGCGGACGGGCGGTACGGCTGCGGCCGTATTCAACGCTGCAAACGAGGCGGCTGTCGAAGAGTTCTTGGCGGGGGGGATTGAATTTGTTAATATAATTGAGCTTATCGAACATTGCCTGAATAAGCATAATGTTATAACCAGTGCGTCCCTCGAAGAACTGTTCGAGGCGGACGCATGGGCCAGGGAAGAAGTTAGAATTAAAGCGCACAAGGGCATAAGGGCATAAGGGCAATAGAAAGTGAGCTAAAGTGTCTAAAGTGAGCTAAAGTGCCTAAAGTTTGAAAAAGGAATATCGAATGATGAATATCGAACTTTGAGATTCGGATTTCCTTGTTTGGAATTCATTATTCATTTTTTTCACTTTAGTTCACTTTAGGCACTCCAAACTTTAGTTCACTTAAACCAAGAGCAAAAGTCAGTGTATGGAGATTATTGAATGTCGGAACTGAAAGATATCTTTAATAAGCGTTTTCGTTTGATCTTGTTTGTTGCTGTTGCTTTTGTGGCGGTTGTTTATTTAATTGCCCAAAATATCAATACTTTCGGCAACATACTGCTGACTATGTTCGGATTTGGTTCGGTTGTTCTCGTTCACGAGTTCGGTCATTTCATTGTTGCTAAATTGTCCGACATAAAGGTTGAAGCATTTTCAATCTTTATGCCGCCGACTGTGTTTGGTGTGCAGAAAACCGAAGAAGGTTTTCGGTTTCGGATATTGCCGAAGATATTTTCCAAAAAAGGCGATGAGTCCGGTGATGGTGGGTTAAGTTTTACTATCGGCGGCAAGTGCAAGGCCAGCGAGACGGAATATCGGCTCGGTCTTATTCCGTTTGGTGGTTTTGTTAAGATGTTAGGCCAGGAGGACACCGGGCCGGTTAAGGCCAGCGATGACCCCCGTTCGTTTGCCAATAAGCCGGCTGGTACTCGTGCGGCTGTTTTAGCAGCGGGGGTTGTTTTTAACGTTATTAGCGCCGTTATTATCTTTATGATAGTTTTTCTTATCGGCATAAATCTAACACCTGCTGTGGTTGGCGGTGTCGTGCCGGATTCGCCGGCGGCGCGTGCAGGCCTCAAGGCCGGTGACGAAATAATTGAGGTTGCGGGCAAAAGCGACGACCTCGATTTTAGCAATATCGGGATAGCGGCGGCTTTGTCGGGCAGAGATGAAAAAATTCCGCTGAGAGTAAGGCACGCGGACGGCTCTGAAGAAGATTTGGCACTTGTGGCCGAACAACTGCCCGGCGAGCCGATGAGACTTTTTGGCATCGTGATTCCAACGAGTCTGACCATTGGAAGGCTTTCTGAAGATGACGCTAATGACTTGTATTCGAAAACCGGTTTGCTTGCCGGCGACCAAATCAAGTCTGTCAATGGCAGGGATGTGCAGAGCTATTGGGAGCTGGAGGAAGTAATTCAAAATTCTCTTGTACCACAAGTGACGTTATCTGCTGAGCGGGCCGGGGACTCGGGCGAAGTTGAGTCGATTAAGTCCCAAATTCGGCTTAATTTGATGCACGCTACGACTTATAATATTGGGTTTGAATTTGAGCTTAGCCATATTTATTCTATGGTTCCGCGTTTGCAGATAACCGTTGTTTCAGACAAACTGGTTTCGAATGTTAATGATACTGGGTCTTCATTACAGCCTGGCGATATTATTTTCGCGATCGGTGATGTCGAGAATCCCACTTACAAGGAGATGCGCGACGTTACTGAAAAGTACGAAGGCAAGGAGCTGCCGGTCAAGGTTTTGCGTACCAATGCCAGCGGTGCCGAAGAGACTCTTACCATTACAGTTAAGCCCAAGAAGCCAGCCGGTAGCGATAGGGTTATGATTGGAATCGGCGTTGCGCTCGATGCCGAGCATCCTGTTGTTGCCAGTACAATCAATGCCGAGGGTGGACCGCCAAAGCTGGAAATACCCCGCGGTGCAAGGATAACGGCAGTTGACGGGGCGCCCGTATCGCACTTCTATGAAATAATCAAAGAAATCAGAAGATACAACGGGGAACGCATTACGATTGATTGGCGTCTCAGTGAGGAAATAGCAGGTAACGTTGCTTTAGATGTAGATAATGGCGGGGAGTCTGTTACCGTTAAATCTGCTTTTGCCGAGTTTATTCCATTTGAGGATTTGAAAAGGTCTTACAAAGCCAGCGGTCCCATTGATGCGGTCGTGATGGGATATAGAAAGACCGTTATGTTCGTTGCCCAGACCTACGTAACATTAAAGCGCCTGATTGGGGGACTTGTCAGTCCCAAGAATCTTATGGGGCCGGTCGGCATTATCACATTCAGCTATCGCATTGTTGCCGAGCAGCCGTTGGTCTATTACGTCTATTTTCTCGGCCTTATAAGCGCAGTAATTGCGGTGTTTAACTTTTTGCCCTTGCCGCCCCTTGACGGAGGATTGGTTGTGATTTTGTTTGTTGAGAAAATCAAGGGTTCGGCGCTGAGCGAACGGGTGCAGGGAGTTATAGCTTATGCCGGCTGGACGCTCATAGGAGCACTTATTCTCTACGTAACATTTAACGATATTCTCAGAAGTTTGTTTGGCTATAGGTTATAATACTCATTACGATTAATTCGTTCATCGTACCCAATTATTTGGGCAGGAGAAGAACCCCCGGTAAAACCGGGGGCTAAATAGTATCTGTTGCGGAAAACGAAAATCGAAGATGTCACTCCTGCGAAAGCAGGGGTCCAGAGCGAAAAACTGGATTCCCGCTTTCGCGGGAATGACAAATACTGTTTCCGCAACAGAAACTAAATAGTTGTGGATTATGGATGAACTTTCCTGCTGATTGAATAAAGGATTCGAAGATATTGGAAATGTTGCCGGAAAAACTATCTTCGCGGTCGTATCACGAAGATATATTCAGTGCTCTAAAGGAACAGGACAGCCGGGTTTATGAACTGATAACGAAAGAGTACGAAAGGCTGCAAAGCACACTTCAACTTAACGCTGCGGAGAACCAGTGCTCAAGGGCGGTTTTGGCAGCCCTTGGCTCGGTCGTTCAGAATAAGACGAGCGAGGGTTTCCCCGGGGCCAGGCATCACGGGGGCTGCGAGGTTGTTGACGATGTGGAAAGGCTGGCTGTGGCCAGGGCCAAAGAGGCCTCCGGTGCCCAATACGCAAATGTCCAGCCGCATTCCGGCAGCCAGGCCAACCAAATCGTCCTTGCCGCGATATTAGACAAAGGTGATACAATATTAAGCCTTGGAGTTGACCAGGGGGGACATCCATCACACGGAGGGTCGGGGTCGCTTGCCGAGAAATTCCTCAAGATAGAAAGATATTTTGTGGATAGAACAAGTTTTCTCCTGGACTATGATGCTATCAGAGAACAAGCAGTCAAAGTCAGGCCAAAGCTGGTTATGTGTGGCGCCAGTGCTTACGCCAGAAAGATAGATTTTGAGAGATTCAGAGAGATTGCGGACAGCGTCGGGGCGTATCTTTTGGCGGATATCTCACATATTTCGGGACTGGTGATAGCTGGTGCACATCCATCTCCTATAAATTATGCACATTTTACAACGACAAGCACGTATAAGGCGGGCGGTCCGAGGGGCGGCCTGATATTGATGGGCAAGGACTACAACTTGCAAATAAAGGTTTCAGGCAGGGACATGCCGTTATGGAAACATATTCAGGAAGCAACGTTTCCGGGCGTACAGGGGACACCTTATTTTAATCATATAGCAGCAAAAGCGGTTTTCTTTAAGGAAACACTTTGCGATGAATACAAAGTTAGACAATTCAAAATCATAGAAAATGCAAAAAGACTGGCAGGTAATTTGCTTAATTTGGGATATGATGTACTGACGAAGGGGACAGACAACCATATGGTTCTGATAAATACGGAGAATTTCAGAGAGGCTTTGACTGGCGCTATAGCACAAAGATGCCTCGAAGATTGCAGTATAATCGTCGATATGATAAAGCTGCCTTACGATAAGAAGCTGGCTTCAATTACCAGCGGTATCAGACTGGGCACTCCTATTGTAACAAGGAATGGGATGGGGGATAAAGAGATGGACAGGATATCTGAGCTGATAGATGCAGTATTGAGGAAAGTAAAAATAATAAGCGATAGGGAATACGAGATAAATGAATCCCTCCGTAATGAAATCAGAGACAAAGTGAGGCAACTGTGCGGCAAGTTCCCTATGCGTTAAGCGCTGGATGTGGTCAGATCTAAAGAAGTTATGTAATTGTGACCCTGGCTGTGCAGGCAAAGGACTATTTTTTTACAATCCAGGCTTCCAACTTATCCCCCAAGCCAAAAGGAATACCGGACCAATAGTAAATATTTATTAGAGCCTTTTTTAAGCGGACTTCTTTGAGTTTACAACTTTGGTTGTTGTGCATAACGCCGGGCTTTCTTCTTGAAAACCAGCCGTAAACAACATGGATTTCGGGAATACCATAGCTGCGGACTCTTAGTTCAGCCACCTGCTCTTTCAGGCCTTTTTGCAAGAACAGATTTCTCAAAGTCTGTGCGGTGAAGTAACTGCAATGGCCGGGCGGGCTAACCAGCCTCCCCTTCAATATGCGCAGGCGGATGGGTAGCGAACCGTAGTTGGGAGCGGTAAGATATACTATACCCCCGCGTTTGACGACCGTCATTAGGCGCTTTACGTGCTCCAGAGGCCTGGCTATGTGCTCCAGGGTTGATGTGCTCGTAACGATGTCGAAAAAGTCGGGAGCAACGTCTGCCTCCTCAATGCACGGAAGAAGTGTATATCCATATTTCTTTGCGCACTCGCGGGCCCAAGGCGAGGGGTCACTGCCAAAGCAAACGCAGCCCCTTTTTTGGAACTGCCGCAAAAGCACTCCGTTGCCACAGCCTATATCCAAGACCCTAAGCCCTTCTCTACCTTGTGTAAGGCAGGCGCTGATACGGTCAAACCACAGAAAATCAATACTGCTCTGAACTTCACAGTAGTGGCATTTCGTAAACTCGTCGTAGTGGAAGTTTACCTGCTCAATCTCCTGGTCTGTCGCGTTGACGTAAATAAAGTTGCAGAGACGGCACTTTAAGAGGCAGTGTTTTCCAACCTGGCGTTCTTTGTCGCCTAACCCATTACAAATAGGACATAGTTTCATCGCCATTGGACTTCGTATATTAGGATCAAATTTCTGTGTTTTCTCCACCGATTCCCAGATTTATTGTTTATGTGGCAGATTTGCCTTGCGGCTGAGCCGATTTTTTTGCATTTATCGACCAGGATAGCTGGTATATTGCTCCGATAATGGCCATAAAGACTGATGTGGAAAACAATATCATTGACATTAGTAGTGCCGCCGGCTTTTCCACGCCATAGACTGTCAGAAATCCCACCAATGTTACCTCTCTTACGCCAAGATTGGCCACTGATATCGGCAGTCTGCCCAGGAGATATATAATAGCCCACAGCCACACAAGCACTCCCAGAGGTGCACTTACGTTCGCCGCTCTGGCAGCGAGGATATATATCAACACGCCGACGCCTAAGCCGGCTATTATAGTGATAGACGTAATGGTCAGGTGGAATGGGACCCCCGCAGTTTGAAAACTCGCAATCTGCCGGAGTGTCTCTTGAGCTTTTTGGCTTATTTTTGTGGGAAACGGCCGCAGCAAAAGCATAAGAGCTTTAGTAATTCTACCGCCTGTTCTGCTGCTCAAAAGCAGTAAAGAAACAAGTATTATAGCAACGACTAATATTCCGCAAACGACAGGCAATAGCCACTGATTTTTTGCATTGTCTTGTAAGAGTGATGCAGGATTGGTAATCATTAGCGCGATTAGTCCACATACGGTCATAACAACCATTATCGACAATTGGTTGTACAACATGCTGCTAAGAACGGCGCTTCCCTTTCCAGTATCTTTTCTGAGTATATACCATTTCGCCACTGTACTCAGTACCCCCGGTACAATCATACCATAAAGCGCGGCAACTGCACTTGCGCCGAATATTGTGGTGACATCTGCATCGCAGCCTTGTTTTTTCAAAATGAGCCGCAGCTTTATTGAGTTAATCCAGAAAAAAATCACCGTCAGTATCCAAACAGCTATCAGGAACTGCCATTTTGCCGATTTTACGGCTTGCCAGAATTGCTCAAGGCCAATCTGGCTGAAGACCCATATCAGCAATCCGATTGTGATTAGGATTCTGATAAGAAGTTTGGCTAATTGTTTGCTGCGAGGACTCACATTTTGCTTTCTTTAGCTTTTTTGAATGATAACACAAGTCAAGTGGCACCTCTGTTCCTTCTCGACCTTGTTAGGCGGACAAATACGCTCGCCAAACGCCCAAAGAGCACCGCTAAAAACTTCGTAGTATTCCTGGTCAATAATCTTTCCTGGATTCTCGCTGAGCCATTCATCGATTTGCTTTCTAGAAAGAACCTGACAGATGAACGGATAATCCCGGCCGTATCCTGCATCCGGGAGCTTGTATATGTCATCTATATACTGTTTTTCGTTATACGGAAATGTGAGTACAAGATGTCCACCGGGCTTCAACAATCTGAACATTCCACTAACAGCGTCTTTGTGATTTGGAATGTGCTCAAGAACACTGATGCAGGTTATTAAGTCGAATTGTTTTGTAATCTTTGGTCTGGTTATGTCATCGTTTATAACGTAATAATGCCGATTGAAGAAGCCGCCCTTCCAGTACTCCTTTATTTTGTCAATCGCTGTTACTTGAAATCCGCAGTTTGCCATAAGATGGGGCCAGGAGGTGCTACCAGAACCCACATCAAGTACCTCCACAGGGCAGATTTTTGAGAGCCACCTGAGCACGAAACCATACTCGATTGATCTCTCGTTGATGCGTTTACGAGAAGACCTTTTCCATTCCAGTAAGAGAATTGGTGAGAGGTACCATCTGCCCAGTGTGCAATATAAGCTATAGAGTGCCTTCGTTACAATCTTGATCATACTATACCTTAATATCAGCAATAAGCCATTTTAAATAAGACATTTCAACGGTCGCGACCGTAACTTTCATCGGCGATAATTCGCACGATTCTTTGAGCTGCTTTGCCATCCCACAGCTTAGGAATACTGTGGCTCCTTTCTTTATGGCTATCTCTTAATTCGCGGAAATTTTTCAGAATACCCTCAGTAGTCAAAGGGACAAGCCTATTCGTTCCTTCCGTAATTGTCACCGGCCGCTCGGTATTGTCCCTAAGCGTCATGCACGGTATCCCCAGTATCGTCGTCTCCTCTTGTATGCCGCCCGAATCCGTCAGTACAAACGCCGCTTTGCTCATCAAGCATAAAAAGTCCAGGTATCCAAGCGGCTCAATCAGGAACAGTTTTTTCATTGCTTTAACTCGCTTTTGAAGCTCGCTGCCCTTTATATTATCCCTTGTTCTCGGATGAATTGGGAAAATTAGCTTCATCTCCTTTTCGATGACTTCAAAAGAAGCGATGATCTCTGCAAGCTTGTTTGGATTATCGACATTGCTTGGCCGATGTAAAGTAACAGCCCCGTATTCCTTCGGAGTAAGTTTTAACCTGTTCAGGATATCCGATTCATCGGCCTTCTCACGATTTGCAAGAAGAGTGTCTATCATCACATTTCCGACGAAATGGATTTTTTTGGGATCTATGCCTTCATTTTTTAGGTTTTCTACCGCTGAGGTCTCAGTTACAAAAAGCAAATCGCTAATCGCATCTGTCAGGACGCGGTTGATTTCTTCCGGCATAGTTCTGTCAAAACTTCGCAGGCCCGCTTCCACATGTATGAGTTTTACGCCAAGCTTAACCGCAACCAGTCCACATGCAATCGTACTGTTGACATCGCCCACGACCAGAACATAATCCGGTTTAAAATCCAGCACAACCGGTTCGAACCGCCTCATAATTTCCGCTGTTTGAGCAGCGTGGCTGGCAGAGCCAACCTCCAGATTAATGTCGGGCCTGGGAATGTTAAGGTCGTCAAAAAAAAGTTTACTCATACTCTGGTCATAATGCTGGCCCGTATGAACCAAAAACACCTCAAAATTGTCGTGTGCCTTAAATGAGTGCACAATCGGCGCAATCTTGATAAAGTTGGGCCTGGCCCCGCATACACATATAATCTTTACCATTGGTTTTGTACCTAAATTCTTATCCTCCTGTTTTTCTTCAAATTAGCTGGGCTTTTCTCCGAGAATCAGCACTTTTCTCAAAAAGGTCAGTTGTATTTTGTAGAGCTTGTAAAAAACTTTACTATCCGGAAACAACCCATCAAGGAGCCCAAAAGGTAACCGGGAAACTAAAGCTGTAACAAGAAAACACAAAAATCCGCTCAGCGGGCCGCTCAAATAACAGCTCTTTATATTCTTGAAGCCGACATTAACCAAAAGCTGCTTGAGCCTGCGTCGGGTGGTTACATAGTTGTGAGAAAAATCACAATTAAAAAAATTTAACCGCCAGTTTAAATAGTCCGGCGAATGTATTACAAGCTTCCCTTTCGGCTTTAGAACCTCTCCTATCTGCCGGGTTATCTGCAGCGCATCCTGCATACTGTTCATATGCTCCATAACGTTAATCATCACCACAGCATCAAAACTTCCGTCAAATTCAGGAAGCGGAGGGACCATTGCACGAATAACATTAGCGCCTCTTTTCTCAAGGGATGCCGCCATTTGTTCGTTAGGTTCGATGGCAAAATATTCGATACCTTTTTCGAGACAAATATCAGCAAAAACACCCCGGCCGGGGCCTATCTCTAAGATGCTACTGCCGGAAGCAATCTCAGCATATCTGAAGATTCTCCGGGACAGAATTTTGACCAGGCGCATCCCGAGTTTTGTGGGTTTGTCGGCCTGACTGAAATGGTCAAAAAAAGATTCCTCTACTTTTTTGGGGTTTGTCATATCACAATTCCTTTGTTTCTATAGTACAGGCTATGGCGACTCTGTAAGAAAATCAACTATCTTTCCCGCTGTAATTTTCCAACTATGTTTCATTCTTGACTGGGCCAAAGCGTTTTTAGAATATTCTCTTATCTGCTGAGGATTCTTAATAACTTCAATTATTTTGTCGGCGACTTCCTCAGGCTCAGCCCCACAGACCCACCCGATTTTTCTTGTTTCAAAGAAATCGCCGGCATTTCCGAGGTCCTGGGCTAAAACAGCTTTGCCCAAAGCGAGGTATTCATATACCTTTATCTGTGTAACGCCAATGGTATTTCTGTATTCCAGGTTTTCTTTGCTTCGTTTATCCAAGCATAAACAGAACTCTACATTTAGGAGGTACTTCGGTACCTCGCTCCAAGCTACGTTTCCGCAGAAAATAAAATAATCTTGTAAATTTTCTTTTGTCAAACTCTGCTCCAATTTGGTTTTAGATTTGCCGCCTCCTATAATCAAAAACCTTACGTTGGTACAATTCCTGTTCCTGAGCCGGGCAGCTATTGAGACGAGGTCTTCAAAGCCATGGTGGCTCTCAAAACTACCCACCCATCCGATTAATATTTTATTATTCCTGCCGTTTATTTGGGCCCCTGGAACTTCCGGATTAAAAGTTTCGGTGTCAGCGGCATTTTCGGCCACAAGAATTTTCCGTGCATCTATGCCCATAGCAGTACAATAATCTTTCATACCCTGGGATACACAGATAATCTTTATCGCTGATTTTAAAACCCTTTTTTCTATTCTTCTGAACATACTGTGGACTGTTGAGCCGGATTTGAAATAGTTTCTTATCAAGCCCTCATAGCAAAGGAGGCCGTTTATTTCAAAGACATAAGAAAACCCGAAAAAGCTCATTAGGTATGCGAACAACCAATCTCTGACATAAAATAGCTCGTATTTGTTTTTGACCGTTAGCATTTTTAGTAAAACTACTGACCTGCCAAACATTTTTTTTAAGAAATTAAGCTGCTTCAATCTAAATTGGATATTTTCCAATTTGCTTGTGAAGACGGTAAGTTTTAATTGGGACGCTTCAAATTCCCTGAGGAGGTTCTTTATGTGTATCGCATCGGCTCTTTGCTTGCTCAAATCTGTAAATATGATAAAGCCAATATTCACCACAGTATCTCCGGATATATCTTTAGTTTGCAGCAGTTTCAATTAGCCTGCGATAACAGTCAACATATAGACCGGCCACATTTTCCCAACTGAATAGCTTCACACGCTGGAGAGCTGCTGCTGCTAATTGGTGCCGTAGCTGGCCGGACAAGACCAGTTTCTGCAAATTGGAGCGGATTCCAGCCACATCTTTCGGCTGAACCAGCAAACCTGCCTCGCCTACGACCTCCGGGCAGCCTCCTGCAGTGCTCGTAATTATTGCCATACCCGCAGCCATTGCCTCTAATAACACTGTTGGGAAATTCTCTGCTTCTGATGGAAAAACAAATATTGAACTCTTGCCGAACAACTCGCAAAACTTCGGGGCACTTCTGTCGAGCCAGCCCCAGAATTTAATCGGGGTTTTCGAGCCCTCGGCAAGCTGTTTTAGCTCCGGAAGGTATGGCCCCTGACCAATGACATTTACCTGCCAATCCAACTCCATATCCTTAACGGCCTGGATTGCATATTGAAATCCTTTGAAATTAAAAATCCGGCTGCACATTAAAATGCTCTTTGTCTTCTCTGCCGGCTTAAATTGGCTGGTATGAATTCCGTTTGGAATTATCTCCACCTTCACGTCAGGGCAATTCCGCAATATCAATTCTTTTAGCGTGCTGCTTGGTGAGATTAAAACAGGACTTCTCCGAGCCAGAAATCGCCATGCGGGTGTAATCAACTTGTGGATTATTTCGAATCTATCAGGGTTATGCCCCGGCACATCAGTACCGTGGCAAGTAATCAAGAACGGTATCCCTGTTAATTTACTGGTCATCCAGGCTAACGGGCCACACGGAACAATAAAATGACAGTGGATAATGTCATATTTTTCCCGTTTTGCTAAACGCACAGTCTTAATCAACGCACCCGGCACATACGTAGCCAATTCATAAGTATAGCAGATATTCGGCCTCTTTCGAATTGCAGGCGTCCTATATATGTTTATACCTTCACTTGTTTCAAACCTTGGAAGATCACCGTAGTGCATCGTTACTACATCAACCAGATGACCCATTTGAACCAGTTGCTTAGACAGTTCAAAAGTAACCGGACTTGCTCCGCCACCTATCGGCGGAAATTCATGATTAAGCATTAGTACTTTCATTGTATATGGCTATGGGCCATCCCCAAGCCCTTCGGGCTTGAGGCTGCCACCCAACGGATTGATGGGGTAAAGCCCATCCACATTTACTTATAGCTTTTCATTTGTTCGGCATTTTGCGAGCAACAACGTATAAATTTGTTTGCAGTGCAAGAGGCAGGCGGCGAAAATTTATATGTTTAAAGATGCCGCTTATCGGCCCCAAATTTTTTTTCAACTTATTCAGAGTAAATTCATTCACGGGATTCATTTTGACAAATTGTGTTTCGAATCCGTGCCTTGCCATCCGCCCCCTTAAACGGCCAGGCGAGTGAAGCGAAGGGTGATATCTTCGCCATTGGAGCGACTTTGTGTGCAACGTCTCAAAAATAATATTGCTGAGCTTATTTGGTGTCTGGAAGAGGTAGAAACCGTCCTTCCGAAGGACCCGATATACTTCACTTATATGTCTGTCCACCCGGGCAATATGCTCGAATAAATCAAAACTTAACACAATATCGAATGTCTCATCTTCAAACTGCAATATTTCAGCCGGTTGGACCTGAAGTTTGATATCGCCGTATTTTTCAAGTCCGTAAGCGATTGCTTCGCGAGATATATCCGTACCGGTAATATCGTATCCCTGCCCGCTCAGTTCAGAGACCAGACCGCCAATGCCACAGCCGATTTCCAAAATCCTGTCATTTGGCTTGAGCAAATTGGTTTCGGCGAGGAATTCCAAATTCGTTTGGAGATTGCCGAGTTGTTCTTTGCCGGCCTGGAGTCCCTTGCGCCAGCCCATATCATAGTGTTCCTGCTGCTTTTTGAGTTCCTCATCCATGTTTGGTTATCAGGAAAGTGCCTAAAGTGAGCTAAAGTGCCTAAGGTGAGCTAAAGTTAAAAAATAATCTATAACTTTAGGCACTTAAAACTTACCTGTGGCACGAGTCCCTAAGGGACGAGTTAGTTCACTTATTCCACTCACCGCTCGCTAATTACCGTTTTTATTTATTTGCGTTGGAAAAGAACATGCGGGTCGATGAACGACCGAACGATTTTGTAATTTTTCATAATGAATTCTCTGAATGGTTTCATTGCCTCATATCGAAGCGCCTCATCAGGCTCGATTTTCTCACGCAGTATTTTGCTCCACGCTTCATCGTATGCTGCGATTACTTTTTCATCTGGAGGCAAAAACTGAGTTTTTTCTATCCCCGCAAAGCCTTTAGGCATTATTGGCCATAATTCCAGCGGCGGCCTGTCCCACGGGAAGTGGTCCTTGCGGCTGTCAACTATAAATTTCGGCGGCTCTTTCTCAAACGCACCCAATATCTCATCTACCCTTTCCGAAAGCACATCCGGGGAGAGTGTATGCATTACCCCTTCAAAGGCTTTCGGCGTCGGACTTAATCTCTGCGCCTGGACATATATCCCCGGGACCCAGCCCCAGACATAAATCTTATCGCTCGACGTGGAGTTGTTTCGTATGTATTCGCTGACAACCTCCCACGAGCCCTTGTAGTTTTTCCTTTTACGCATGGAAACTTCATTGAGCTTCTGTGCGTAACCATTTCGTTTTTCCGGAATACGGGTGGCAGGATTTTGGTAGATGACGCCGGTATGAGGGCTCTTCTTGATGCCGAAAAATATATGCTGTGACATAATTATCATCAACAGAAGCCCTATAAACCCAGTTAAAACCCAAATGGGTTTGTATGCGGTACTCTTTACTTTGTTATGGTAAATCGCTATCAGGTATCCGCTTAACATCGCAGCCGAGGCGTTCAAGGGCAGGTAATATTGTTCGTACGAACGCGGGCTTATCCACACAAACGTCATATCCAGCAGCCACCAGACGGCAAAAAGCAATACAAATCGGTCGTAATGGGTTTTTATGCTGCTTTTTGATTTGTTCAGTCTATTCGATGCTCGATGCTTGATGCTCGATACTCGACGGGAATCGAGAATCGAGAATCGAGAAACGAGAATGATGATTCTGATAATAATCGACCCAAGTGCCAGGGCAATTGGCAGTATTAACACCCGATACCAGCGAAACACTCTAAGCTTTGCCTGTTTGATTTGTTCGGGCTTTAGTATTTGCCAGCTATCGCGAACGTATCCCGGCAGCAATTTCATTAAAAGTCCCTGCTTAACAGAGGAGTTCTGAACGGCACTTTCATCAGTGTCTGATTCTGCCGCTTTCTGTTCGCTGCTACTCTGAGAAACCTGGAACACTTTGGTAATAGGTCGCCAAAAAGATGAATACGGAAAATAGTTAATCGGCGCCTTTGTGGCGGCCAGCCATAGACATATCGGGCTGATGATAAGAGCTGCTCCTGCCAATAGCAGCAAAATATCGGCGCCGGTCTTTTTCCAGTTTCTGTGCTTGAGCAACGGCTGTGCGATTACGAACAAGCCGACTGCTCCGATTGCTGAGATGCCAGTCTCTTTAAACAGCGGCGCCCAACTGAGAAAGGCACCGGCCAATATAGCATACCACCAGCGGCTGCCAAGCTGATACAAAACAAAACAGCTTACTCCCAGCACCATAAAGGCAATCATGTGTTGTTCTTTTACGTTGCCGTACTTGGCCATAAGTGGGGCAGAAAGGTATATTGAGGTAATAATTACCCCCACGGCAGCAGGCAGAACGCCGAACAGTTTAACCATCGCGGCAAACATAAGCAGCAAAGCGCCTGCCTGAAGGATTGTCTGGATCAGTTTCGGCCCTGTTTCATTAAAGCCGAACACCCGGACGCCTAACATATTTACCAGCAGCGTCCCCATCTGTGCACTGGGTATTTCCTCTACGCCGATTCTGGCGCCGTCGAGTATGTGTTTGGCCGAATAGACATAAGCCCCGCTGTCAAAGGCTCCGGGAGAATTGAACTCGAAATACTTGCCCATACAAAACGGAATCGCCGCCAGAATCGCTATTATGATGAAAACCATAAACGGTTTGCCGCCCGGTCGTTTGGCAGGTGGGCTTACTTTGTGTTTATGTGGTTCTATTCGCTTTCTTGAGCGTCTGTGCTTTTGGACGGTTTTACTCATTTACTTTTCTCCGTCTCTGCCGGTAGATTCAAGGATCTCTTTGATGACGTATGTCGGTCGGTTTTGTGATTCATGATATGTTCGTACCAGAAGCTCAGCGAGCAGGCCCATAAGGATGAACTGAATTGTGGCGAGAATGCACACAGCCGTGAGAATCAGCAGTGGATTACCGCTCATATCGTTCTCGCGCCAGATTTTCTGATAGAGTACTATCACGCCGAAAAGGACTGCACCAAAAGCACCCAGCAATCCAAGACCACCGAATATGTAGATTGGCTTGGTGGAAAATGAGCCGAGGAACTTAACAGTGATAAGGTCTAATATCACTTTCAATGTTCGGCCCAGACCGTACTTGGCTGCACCGGCAGTTCTCGGCCTGTGATTGACCACCATTTCGGCAATTCTCGCTCCGCTCCAGCTTGCCAGGGCGGGGATGAAGCGGTGCATTTCGCCGTATAGTTTTGTCTCCTCCAGAACCTCCCTTCGGTAGGCTTTCAGCGTGCAGCCGTAGTCGTGGAGCTTGACGCCTGTAATCGTGGAAATCAACCAGTTGGCGATTTTAGAAGGCAGTAACCTGGTTATGGCATTATCGTGTCTTTTTTTTCTCCAGCCGCTTACTACGTCAAATCCTTCGTCGAGTTTGGCAATCATTTTGGGTATATCCGCCGGGTCGTTTTGCAGGTCAGCGTCAATTGCGACGATAACCTTTCCTTGTGCGTGGGCGAAGCCAGCGCTAAGCGCTGCGGTCTGGCCGAAGTTTTTGCGAAAGCGAATGACGCGGATTCCGGCGTCTGCCTTTTGCAAATCAGCTAAAACATCGAAGCTGTTGTCACTGCTGCCGTCATCGACGAATATTATTTCGTAATCGTATTTGTCGGTTAAGATTTGTGTGATTTGCTCATAAAGCGGACCGATATTGTCCTGCTCATTCAACAGCGGCACAACTACTGACACCTGGGGACTTTGTTTGTCCATGCTTTACTTCCTATAATAAGGCCTCTGCAAAATTGAGGTTAGGCATATAATAATAGTTAAGATATCGGTTGTAAAGCCGAACCTGAGTAGTTAAAATCGGCGGCGAATAGGTGAAAGGACACGAAATATAGAAAAACAAACAAGAAGATGCTTTCCGGCCCGACTCCGGCAAACGGCTCCGATAATAGTCCGCTTCGAGCTGCCAAGGGAACGATGTATGAAGGCGAAATTCGCGTTCCGTTTATGATTCAAGGGAAAATGGAAGCCGGTCAGAGTCGGCTATGGCAGAGAGCTTTTCGAGCTTTTTTCGGACAAGGAAAAACAAGAAGACTTGAGAGTACCGTTACTGAAATTTAACCTGTAATTGCCCCAAAATTTTCTTGATTATTGGCGTTCTTTTTGTTATAATAGACATTGTTAATTAACCGGAAAGTTACTTCATCATCTGATTTGGAGATGGGGGATATGAAACGAAACTACTTAGTTTTAACTCTTGTTTTCAGTAGTGTGTTACTTTTGCAGCTCGGCTGTCAGGAGCAGATTAAGGTAGCTGAAAAGCCCACCCCTGCTGCTTCGCTTTTGCGAAGCAAAACGGCAGGGGCACCCGATGCAACGGTGGTTAGTCCGCCGCAGAAAGCTAAAGCGGCGCCTGCCAGTCTCGAAAAGTCCTCACCAAAAATTACGTTTGAAAAAGTAGTTCACGATTTCGGCCAAATAGGTCCGAGCACAAAACGCTATGGTGAATTTAAGTTTACAAACACCGGAGAAGGACTGTTGAAAATCAAAGACGTCGAGAGATGCTGCGGCGTCGTTACCAAGTTAGACAAAAAGGAATATGCTCCGGGCGAGAGTGGGATATTGAAAGTAGAGTATAGCTCGACACGCATAGCTGGTATGGACAGCAAAAAACTGTATGTTAACAGCAATGATAAGGCAACACCCAAGGTTGCACTGACTGTAAAGGCCAATATCATACAGAAAGTTATCTGGCAGCCGAAGATGTTGAAGCTTTTGCTCAGCAAGGAAAATGCCGGCTGTTCGGAGATTATTGTCAGCAGTGTTGATAATCGGCCCTTTTCAATAACGGCCTTCAAATCGACTCTCGGATGCATAACCGCTGATGTAGATCCGTCGGTGGAAGCGACGAAATTCGTTCTTCAACCAAAGGTCGATATGGATAAACTGCGAAAAACTATGAGAGGTAACGTCCACATTAGCGTGTCCCATCCGGACTGCGATGGAATCGGTATTGGCTTTGATGTGCTGTCGAGGTTCACAATTAAGCCGCCGTTGCTTATTATCTTTTATGTTGACTCGCAGAAGTCGATAAAAAGATATGTCTGGATTCTCAACAACTACGGCAAGGATTTCGAGATTGAATCGACGTCATCGAAAGAAGGTTTCGTAAAGGTCCTGAGTCGGAAGAAGATTCGCACCAGCTATCAGCTTGAGCTGGAAATTACGCCGCCGGCTGTCGAAGACAAAAAGAAATTTATGGACGAGTTTTTTATAAATATAAAAGGCGGCGAAAAGCTGAGAATTGTCTGTCAGGGAATCTATTCAGGAAAGGACCTAAAAACACTAAAAACACAATAAAGGGTATTTTGATACCCTGGGGGGAGACGGTCAGGTTTTTTCAAGTGCCAATCAGGTCTTGGTCCCGCCGTACCGAAGACGGAACACGGCGAAGAACCTTTTTAGCACGGGATACTTGATATAGGATAAAACCTAACCTTGTATATGAAGCAATTAGTAACCTGCATTTGTGTGTTGGCCCCGTTAGAAATCTTTGCCAAAGCCAAGAAAAAGGTCATTGGTGTGTTATTTCTAACGGGGTTGGCATTCGGCGCCTCGTGCGTATTGGACGTTTCGACCGAACCGTCGGCAAAATCACGTCGCAAAACCGATGCGCTCACTATTTTTCTTACCGGTAACGAGCTTGGTGAGTTGAGGCCCTGCGGCTGCTCCGGTGGACAACTCGGGGGACTTGACAGGCGCGCAGCAGTATTCAACAGCGTGCCCGAACACAAAAGATTGATTGTCGATACCGGCTCGCTTGTAAATAGTGACAGCAAGCAGGACCTGATTAAGTTCAATATAATACTCCAGGCTTTCAGACTGCTCGATTACGACGTAGTTAGTCTTAGCGAAAAAGACATTGAAATAGGGAAAAATGTTGGACTGTTCGACGGTATTGGCTCAGGTTTTAATATCATAAGTCCTCACGGTTCATCTGGTGTGAATGTTCCTATGAAATTTACAAAAAGGTTGCCACTGAAAGGTAAAACTGTAGTCGTAACCATTGCGGCTTTTGACGCAAAATCGGCGCCGATGGAACAAATTGGGCAGCTTTTTACCCCCGGCACCGACGTCAGTCCGGTACTTATCGAGCGCGAGCCTGACCTCGATACCCACCCGTCTTGGCTCGGCCAAGCCGAGACAGGCAGGATTAACATCCTTATCCTGAACCATTGTGATGATGCCATTATTGATTTTGTTGCCAAGAGGATGCCCCTTGTAGATTGTGTTGTTTGTCCTGCCGAATCTGATGAGCCGATAGTAATTGGTACCCCAAATAAAAAGCCTTTGGTTTTTTCGGTCGGCCGCTTCGGCAGGTATGTATGCAGATTGCAAATAACAGAAACCCCCGTGGGCAAAGATAAGCCGAAATTGAGTTTTTTCGCTATACCGGTTGAGGAAGATTTGAAGCCGGAAACCTCTCTCGTTCAGTTGTATAAAGATTATCAACAGCTTGTCAGGGAGAGGAATCTTTTGGAGAAATATCCTCGTTTTGTTTTGCCGGATGGTCTGGAATATGCCGGTTCGGAATCCTGTAAGGCCTGCCACGAATACGAATATGGAAAATGGAGCCGTAATGTCCACGCGCATGCTTATGCGATACTCGAGCGGGTCGGCTCACAGTTCGACCCTGAGTGTGCTATCTGTCATGTTGTTGGTATGGAATATGAAAGCGGGTTTGTTTCAGAGCAGAAAACCAGCCATTTGAAGAACGTCGGTTGTGAAAACTGTCATGGGCCAGGCTCAGAACATATCATAACCGGGGGAACTGCCGAATTCACAGAACTGAAGTCGGCCTGCATTGATTGCCATACGCCTGAGCACAGCGGCGACTACGCAGGAAACGAGCGTAATTTTCTGGAAAAAATCGTTCATTGGAGGGAACCAAAGCCCGTGGCTCCTGTCAAATAAAAAGGAGTGAGCTAAAGTTTGGAGTGCCTAAAGTTATTTGTTTTTTTAACTTTAGTTCACTTTAGGCACTTTAGCCAGAGACCGATATGATAAAAACATTGCGAATAACAAGTATTGTAGCGGCGGTTTTGGCGGCCATTTTCTTTGTTTTGCCTGTGGTTATTGGTATCCGCAGTGATGAATATACCAAGGCACCTTTGAATTCGCCCGGCATCATAGAAGAGTTCAAAAAAGCTGTGGGTAATAAAGCAAAGACAGGCCAGAGCCAGATCTCGCCACTTGTACAGCAGGCTGGGACCTTTGCTCTGTATCTGAATCCACCGCCGAAAACGCCAAGGCCTGCAACAGGTCGTACTACCGGTATTACACGCGGATCGGCTGTTACGCCCAAATTTAAGGTTCTTGGCACCTGTTATTACAAGGAACGCCCGGAATCGTCGCTGGCTCTGATTGACGAGCCGGGCAAAGGATCACACTGGGTCAGGCAGTCCGGTAAGGTAGGACATCTGCTTATTGAGCAGATAAAGGATGGCCTTATTGTTGTTAAAGACAATGGAAGGACTTACGAAGTTGCAGCAGAGCAAAAGCCGGAAACGAGCCTTCTTGAAGGAGCATCTGCCGTCCCCAGAGGAGCAGGTGCTTCCAGCCAAGCACCAGACGCGGCCGACACCAAATCTACCTCACTGGCTTCAAGGAGAACTGCTGCCAGCATTAGAGAGGCCGGAAGCGATAGTCAACAACCGCAATTAAGTACTGGACAAGAAGAGAAATTGAATGAGCTCGTTGAAAAGCTTCAAGAAATACAAAGAAGTTATAAGTCCGACAAGACCGGTTCAGGACCCAGCGCTGAGGAAAAGGCTGCGATGATGGAAAAACTAATTACCAAATTCAAATCTTCACGTTTGAGTGCCGAAGAGGCAGCAAGGCTGGGTAATTTAGGTAGAGAGTTAAAAGATGTTTTGGAGGAGACGAGTCGCTCCGGTTCGGAAAAAAACAAAGATAATTAAAAGCAAGACACCTGGGGTGTGTTGTTTGGCGATTTTTTTGTCTGAAAAGGGGGAACTTTTAGCTTTTTTCTGTGTCTGATTTAATGACTTGTACTCGAAAGCTGGAGTTGCAGAATTTAGTGGATATGTGTGTAAAGGATTCTAAAAAAAGGGCTTATGTTAGTAGCTTTAGCCGGTACGTTCGGTAAGCTACTTCGCATATTTTAAACTTATCGGATTAAGGGGTGATTTACAATGGATAAACAGCGATTTATCTGCGAGGGTTTTGGCAGGTTTCTTGTTTTAACAGTAACTTTATTGTTATTCAGCAATAATCTTTTTGCCGGGCAGCAGGGCACTTCTGAGCCGGCGCAATACAAGGTTTTTCCCCTGAAATACATATCCGTTGAGCAGGGCAAGAAGTATCTTGCCGATATTAGAATAGGTACGGTTTCGCACATTCCCGGTTCGGCTGCGCTTTTGGTGACAGCCAAGCCGGACGAACTGATCAAAGCAATGACTATTATGAATCTTGTTGATAGCCAGGAGCAATTTGCAGTAAGGACGGTTTTTCCCGCTACAATGACCAAAAAACTTCCATCCAACAAGAAGATTGCGGCAAAAGTCGGTAATATATCCATCGGGAGCTTCTCCAACCCACCGGCTGTCAATGCCAAAGTCAGGGCAATTGTAGATATCCATAATGGCGAAGTGCTCGTTATCGCGCCGTTTAGCCCACTGAATAGAATTGTTTCCGCTGTCAGGCAACTATCGAACCGGGCGGGCTCTGCCTCGCAAACGAAGCAGCAGAAGCTTACACAAGGTGAGCTGGAAACTGCCGGTAACTGGAAAGCTCCTGAATTAGCCAGGCCGGATATGTCAGGCCTCCATTTTGCAACTAAAGGCAACATAATGACCCAGCCAAACACCATTCCAACAATACTGGAGAAAGAGATGCCGGAGCTGCCTGCTGCTGTCAAGCCGTATCAATCGCAGCCAATTCCCAATGGAGAAGATACTCTTCAACTTGCTTTGCCCGAGACGCTTGCCATAACGGACTTTTTGGGTTTCGTGGGAGAGCATTTAAATCTGACCCTTTTGTACGACCCGCTTAAGGTGAGAGGAAATATTACACTCAGGCCTCATGGCAAGCTTCGAGGGCCTATCAAGTTAAAGGAGTTGTATCCCCTGCTTGAATCTGTACTACAGTTTCATGGTTTTGTGATGACCCGAAGGGGAGATCTGGTAAGTATAGTTCCCGCGACAGAAGCGCAAAATATTGACCCGGATTTGTACTCTGACGCAAAGGACATCGAGATTGGGGACGCAGTCATAACTCGCATCTTTAAGCTGCAACATATAAATACAACCAGCGCAAAGAATCTTCTGGATGGGATGAAACTCGTCGTTGACGTCAGGCCGATACCCGAAACGAAAACACTTATTGTGACCGGATTCGCATACCGAATGCCGCGTATAGAGGCACTTCTGGACCTGGTGGACAGACCGGGAGAGCCGAAAAAGTTCAGGTTCAGACAGTTACGGTACACGATGGCCCAGACGCTTGCTCCTAAAATCCAGACCCTTGCCGAGCAATTAGGGACTATATCAATTACTATTGCCGCCTCGCCGGCGGCAGCGGCACCGTATAGGCCAAGCGCGAAAAGGTCGACCGAAACAACGGCCCAATGGCAAGCCCGACTTCGCCAGGAAAAGGCACTCGCTGACCGACGAGCAGCTGCCGTAAGAAGGCCCACGCCGACTGCGCCAACGGCTGAGCCGGCCAAACCCACCGTATATCTCGATTTCGACGAAAGAACAAACCGCATTTTGATGATAGGTCTTGATGAGCAATTAGATGAAGTCGAGGAGTTAATAGATACGCTTGACGTGACACAGCAGGACCTGCGGACTCTGGAATTATACGAAATCGTATATGTTGATGCTGAGGAGGCAAAGAAGAAACTAGAGGAGCTTGGTATAATTACTCCCAGCCTGATGACAGCTTATCCTTATTCTTCTACTTCGAGACTTACCGGCGGTGCTAAGCCCCCCACAACCCCGGCTGCCAGGGCTCAAGCAGCCAGGGCTCAAAGAACCGGCATGGAAACCGAGGCCCTTTTGGGCGAGCCGCAGGTGGTGGTAGTTGAGCCGACGAATTCGCTTCTGGTTAACGCAACTGCTGAGCAGCACACCCGAATAGCAACGATTATCAGCTACGTGGACAGAGAAATGCAGGAAGATGAGATACCTTATAAGGTTTATCCTCTCGAAAACCAGTCGCCGGGCCATTTGGCAGAGATTCTGGAGCCACTTATTCAAGAGACTGTTCTGGACAAGGAAGGCAAGATTGAAAGCGTCGTAAGAAAGCAGGATGAGCAAATAACTATAGTTTCCGACCCGAACACTTTTTCATTGATTGTCTATGCGAGCAAAAAGAATCAGGAATGGATAGCGACCCTTATAGAAAAGTTGGACAAGAGAAGGCCGCAGGTCCTTATAGATGTAACGCTGGTCCAAATCTCGAAGACTGACGCCTTTGATTATGACCTTAATTTAATCCAGAGCTTTCCGGATTTAGTCAGCACATCCGGTCTGACCGGCGCTATTATGCCAGTGGTTGAAGGAGGCTCCAGCTTAGTTTCCAAACTTTTAAGCAGTGGCAGAGACCGCTTTATCGATTTTCAATCTAACGGCGGTTCCGGCACTACTTTTTACGGTGACAGGCATATTAACGCTTTGTTAACTGCTATGCAGGAGAAGAATTACGGTAGGGTCCTGGCCAAACCCAAAATCCTTGTTAATGATAATGAACCAGGCACGATAAGCACGGGAGATACTACCTATGTTACAAAGCAAACCGGCACTATTATTCAGGGTGTAGCAGGTACTGTGCAGACGGCGATTGAATACGAGGGATATGAGGCGGGCATAACCCTTGAAATTACACCACATATCAGCCGGGGCGACTTCCTTCGCCTTGATATTAATTTGGATAGGTCGGATTTTGGAACCATCACAGGAGAGAGACCACCGGATACTACGGATAGTAATATCAATACAACTGTTACTGTCCCTGACGGCAGCACTATTATTTTAGGGGGCTTGCTGAAACTTAACCAGAGTAAGGGCGGAACAAAGGTGCCAATACTCGGTGATATTCCTCTTTTGGGCGGATTGTTCAGAAGCACCAATAACAGCGACATACAAAGAAATCTGTATGTGTTTGTCAAAGCCGAGATTATAAGGCCTGTAGATGATGATTTTGCTCAATCTGATTTGGAACGGATATCCAAGAGAAACAGAGAAGCGTTTGAAGAATATGAAATAGAATTTCAGGAGTATCATGACTGGCCTGGTATAAAGCCAAAAGCAATGAAGCCGTTCAAAGTACTTGATGCACAATAATACAGAAGACAGAGGACAGAGGTCAGAAGTCGGAATAATGAAAAATCTACTTATACAAACTGCTAAGCGGACTGGTCTGGTTGACGCCGAGCAATTGGCCAGGTTTCTGGAAGAAAACAGCGGCCAGGGGCGGCTTGATGAAGCTCTGCTTAACTGCCCATACTTCACGGAAGATATGGTTTTGAAGCTGTTTGCTGAAGCGCTCGGCTGGGAATTTATCTCGGAGGTATCGGCCAAAGCCGTGCCCCCCGAATTCATAGAAGCTGTTCCTGCCACTTATGCTCAGCACCATTTTCTTATAGGGATAAAGCCCGAAGCTGATAACGGCGAGCTTACCGTGGTTTTGTCCAAACCGTTGGATGCGAACGCCCTGGATAACGTCTCGAAGATGATGGGCCTGCCGGTCATCGCGGCAATATCCACCCGTGCTGCCATTACCTCCGTAATAGATGTCGCCTACGAGCAGAGAACAACGGTCATCGAAGAAGTGGCCGAGGAGCTTGATTCGCAAAATCTCGACCAGCTCATCGATGAGGTTGCAGGCTCGGACGACCTTCTTGATGTGGTGAATCGGCCGCCGGTTATCAGGCTGGTCAACGATATTCTCTTTAGGGCTTTGCAATTAAGGGCCAGTGATATTCACGTTCATCCTTATGAGTCAAAGATTCAGATTCGCTATCGAGTTGACGGTATTTTATATGACACCCTGAGTTTGAACAGAAATGTCCTGCCTTTGATTATCTCTCGTATCAAGGTTATGGCGGGTATGGACATTGCAGAGCGCCGGCTTCCACAGGACGGCAGGTGCAGTGTTCGCTTAGGCCAGCGGGAAGTCGATTTGCGTATCAGCACCGTGCCGACCAGCTACGGCGAACGCAGTGTCCTGCGATTGCTCGACAAAAGCACAGGCCTGTTCGGGTTAGACGAGCTGGGCCTGTGGGGGGATGATTTGAAAAAATTTGATTCTCTGCTCATCCGCTCTCACGGGGTGATTTTCGTAACCGGGCCGACCGGCAGCGGGAAAAGCACCACCCTTTACGCCTGCCTTAACAGAATTAACTCGGCAGAGAAAAATGTTATAACCATAGAGGACCCGATCGAATACCAGCTCGAAGGAATCAGTCAGATTCAGGTTGCCAGTAAAAAAGGGATGACTTTTGCGACCTCGCTTCGGCACGTTCTGCGTCAGGACCCGGATGTTATAATGGTCGGCGAAGTTCGGGACATTGAGACTGCCCGTATGGCGATACAATCTTCGCTTACCGGTCATCTGGTTTTCAGCACACTGCACACGAACGACTCGGCGGGCGCGGTGAGCCGGCTTTTGGATTTAGGAGTCGAGCCGTATTTGGTAAGCTCCTCGCTGATTGCCATAATAGCTCAGCGGTTGGTGCGAAAGGTCTGCCCGGATTGCAGAAAGGTTGCCGAGCCTTCGCCCCACGAATTGAGAGAGCTTGGCCTGGGTGAAGTAACAGCCCAGAACGGCGCGAAATTCTTCGTCGGCGAAGGCTGTGAAAAATGTTTTCAGACCGGTTATCGCGGCCGAACAGGTATCTATGAAATGATGCTGATTAGCGAAGATGTCCGGAACCTGATATACAAAAGGGAAAGTGCCGGTACAATAAAGAAGTTTGCCCTTGACGCAGGCCTGCAGACCCTGCGGATGGACGGGGCCAGGAAGGTGCTGGCCGGGATAACTACTATCTCTGAAGTCTTGAGAGTAACGCAGGCCGACGTAATGTAATTTACTATTTACTATTTACTATTTACTATTTGATATGCGAATATATCGTATCAGAAATGGATAAAGAACAGCTAAAGAAAAGAACCGAGCAGTTTGCACACCGTTGCGTTAAACTCGGTGTGACTTTACCCAGTAGTTGTTTGGGCAACCATATTAAAGGACAATTAATCCGATGTTCTACTTCCGTTGCTTCAAACTATCGGGCGGCTTGTATAGCTCAATCGAAAGCCAGTTTTATTTCAAAGTTGGCAATCGTTATAGAAGAGGTTGATGAGGCGTGTTTCTGGATGGAGTTTATTATTAATGAGCAGCTAATAAACAGAGCAAAGGTATCACCATTGCTTGAAGAGTCAAAGGAATTGACAGCGATTTTTGTATCTTCTCGAAAGACAGCAAGAAAAAAATAGTCAATATTCAATAGTAAATAGTAAATTAAAAATGCCCAGATACCATTATACAGCGATAGCAGCAAGCGGGAAAAAAGTCAAAGGCTCGGTTACCGCTGAAAGCCCCTATTCGGTACGAAAACAGCTTAGGGTGCGCAGCATTCACCCTTCGTCAGTTACCGAGGTAAGATCCAGAGCCGAAAGTAAAGCTGCATTGTTTTCAATCTTCGCTAAACGCAGCAAGACCCAGATAATCGACTTTACCAAGCAAATGGCCACGCTGCTTAATTCGGGGATTAAACTGACCGAGGCGCTTTCAGTGCTCACGCTACAAACGTCCGATGTGCGATTTCGAAACGCTATTATTGATATTCGCGACCGTGTTGTTACCGGCGAGTCATTTACCGATGCCCTGAAAGATTACAGCGATTATTTTGATGTCATATATGTAAGTATGGTTCGTGTAGGCGAGGTTACCGGCTCATTGGGGCTGAGTCTTGCGACGATTTCCGGCTTTATGGAAAAACGCCAGCGAGTCGAGTCGAAGGTAATCACGGCAATGGTATATCCGATTGTTCTGATTTTGTTTTGCATCGCCGCGATTTTGGTTCTGACGACCACTGTCATTCCCAAGATAGGTGAACAGATTGCAAGGTCGGGGCAGGAATTGCCCTGGATTACCAAGCGATTGATGGATGTGGGTTACGTGTTGACGAGCTGGTGGTTGTTGGTGGTTATTGCAGCAGTTTTTGGGATTGTCTATGGTTTCAGGCGGTTTCTGAAAACCGACCGGGGTGCCTATTTGCGTGATAGGTTTCTGTTGTTTTTGCCGTTGTTCGGCCCTCTTATAAAACAGCGTGTTGTCGCACGTTTTGCTTCTACGCTTTCGACACTTCTTGGTTCAGGGCTTGCGATGGCCGAATCTCTTCGGGTTGTGGCAGAGGTTACAGGCAACAGCCTTATGAAAAGGGCCATTAAGCAGGCCCGTGAGAGGATTCTCGCAGGTGCTGATATTGCAACGCCTTTGCGGGACAGCGGCGTTATCGACCCTGCTATTGCCCACATGGTCGCCGTCGGAGAAAAAAGCGGCGAATTGGAAAAGATGCTGAAAAATATCAGCGACAACCTCGAGGCATCAACCGATATAGTTATTGAAAGACTAGGTGCCGCGGTTGAGCCGCTTATTATAATTGTTATGGCTACAATAATAGGCGTAATCGCTTATGCTACGATATTACCGATTTTGGAAGTTTCAGCAGGACAACTTTAACGGACTGCTAGGGAGGTCAAAATGACAAAGAAAAAAAGAAAAACAGATGCCAGAAAAGGTTTTACGATGATTGAAGTTATGGCTGTGCTGATTATACTCGGCTTGCTTGCTACATTGGTAGTTACAAAAGTAGCGAGTAAAATAGACCAGGCCCGTGTTACGACAACCAAGGCTAACCTGAAAGCCCTTCATTCAGCGGTCAATCAATTCAAGATGGATACCAACAGATTTCCAAGCGACGATAAAGGTCTTATAGATCTTATTGAGCAGCCCCCTGATGTTGACATCTGGGAGCCGGGTGGTTATCTGGAAACTACTGAAATACCAACAGACGGTTGGGGAAACGATTTTATCTACGAGCTTTATCCGGAGAGCGGCAAGCAGTTTGTAATCAGGAGTAGTGGTCCCGATGGGGAAGAGGGCACTGAGGATGACTTGCTCAGCACAGATGCATACTGATGCGGATATGAGTAAATGCGTGAATGCGTATATACGTATATGCGTGAATGAGAAGATGCGTAAATGTGCCGACTCATCCACTCATTTACTCATCCACTCATCCACTCGTTCACGCACGCGCGGTTTTACAATGATAGAACTGATGGTGGTGATTTTGGTGGTTTCGATGTTTGTGCTTTTGGCACAGATGCATCTTTTCGGATTGCTCAGAAAGAATACATTCAGGGCACAGGTGCAGGAGCTTGTCTCGACAATGCAAATGGCCGCCGGCGCCGCAGCCGAGAGCGACAGAAGATATGAGGTTATTATTGATATACCTGAGCAGGGATATATGCTTCGCCAGATTACCACCCCGGACCTCTCGCAGGTTCTGGAAGAGGAGATTATTGTCGAAGACAGCTTTAGCGATAACTGCCGCGTGTTTTATGTCCAGTTCGATGATGGAGAGTTCACCAGTGAGGACAGAGCGAAGTTCCGGGCGGGGCATTCAGGCTGGGCGTACGGCGGGAAAATCGTCCTGCTCGACGAAAAAGAGCAGCCGTATTCGATTGTTGTCAATCGGCTCAATAGAATAATTACGTTAGAGCAAGGTGATGTCGAACTTTTGCAGCCGAAAAATAAAGATGATGTGCCATTCTAAAAAAATAGTGTGTAGGGTGGGCTTTAGCCCACCAAACAGGACCTACCCGCATTATCTCGGTGGGGCAAGCCCCACCCTACCGGCTGATTACCTTAGAGCAAGGTGATGTCGAATTTATAGGGCCTAAAACTGAAGATGATGTTCCGTTCTAAAAAAACAACGATCAAACCTGCTTTCAGCCTGGTAGAGGTTGTAACCGCTTTGGCTATACTTGCGCTTATCAGTTCAAGCGTATTGGTTGTCATAGACCGCTGTGTGACCTCAGCGGCGGATTCGGCCCTGCGCATGGAAGCCTTTGAAGTTGCCCGCGAGAATATGGAAAAGCTGCTTGCTTCGACTTTAGTCCAGGAGGCCGTTGAGTACGGCGAAAGTGATAAGTATCCCGATATTGCCTGGCAGAGGGTTGTCGAGACGTTTTACGAGCCGATAACGGCGCGAATGTGGATCAGGGGTGTTTGCTCGGCCCAGTATATAGACGCAGAAGGGCAGGAGCAAACGGTTGAACTAATACATTGGCTGACCGGCCTGACAAAAGGGCAGTTGCTTGATATTACGACACGCGAACAAGAGGAAGGGCAATTAGCTGCTCAGCTCATTGCAACGCTCGAAGAAGCTGCCGAGTACGCTGGTGTCGATGTCGAGACCATAGAGCGCTGGCTCGAAAATGGTATGCTCACGACTGATGATGGTTCTTTCGTCAAGATGAATCTTGATATCTATAAGCGCAGCGGCGGCAACCCGAGTCCGAAGGACAAGAGCCTACAGGTGAAATCTGAATCTGAGCTGATAAAGCTGATGACCGAACTGGGTATGCCTGACGGGACAAAGGATGCTCAGCAGAACCGCCAGGGTGAAATAGACCCACAGACAGGCCTGACGTATGACGAGCTTGACAACATGGATGTCCGTGAGGTTTTTGATTTAATGAAGAATCGACGGCGATAGGAGTTTTGATTGCGATGAAGTCGGTCGGGGCCAAATATAATATAAAAAAGGCTTTTGGCACATCCAGAGTGCGGCTGGGTTTTTCGTTAGCTGAAGTGCTTACGGCCCTGACGATAGGAGCGATGATTCTAGTCTGCGTTCTTGGTATTTATGGCCGGGCCGAGCGCTCAGCGGCTGCGGTTACACGCAAGCTTAACAGCTCGCGACTGCCATCTGAGGTCCTGCAACGCATCGCTGAGGACCTCGACGGAATAATCTCAACCGGCTCAGGTACGAAAATCGCTATTGAGAATAAATTCGAGAGCGGCTTTCCCACCGCCAGGCTCACGATTACAAGCATCTTCTACGACAGGAAAAATGCCGAACAGATATTTGAAAAAATTGTTTGGCAGAGTAACTATGACTTTGAGAGTGGCATCGACGGCCTGGTTCTTTACCGAAGCCACAGCGGAATCACCCTGGAAGATAAACTGCTCGATAAGAAGAAAGATGACTGGGAAAGAGAGCTTTTTGTTCCGATTTGCACCGGTATTACTTTTTTTAGGATAAGGGTGCCCCGGGGTGAAACTCCTCTGGATAGATGGACGAGCAGCTCACTGCCTCCCGGTATTGAGGTTACTATCTCTTCTGCTGAGCCTTTTAAGAAAGCGAATGGTACGCTGGATGTGCCGGATGAAGAAAAAATCACTCGAACCATAGCTATCGACAGGACCAGAAAAGTCAGATTCGCAATCGAGAAAAGAGAATTTGGCGAAGATGTAGAAAAAGAGGGGGCAAGTATGCCTTTGTCCGATGGCAAGGAATTGCCCTCAGACGACCCGAAAAAAACCAAAGAAATCAAGCGATGAACAAAAATCTGAAAAACCGGAATAATACGCGAAACCGCCCAGGCATTGTGTTGCTGGTAACATTAGTGCTATTGGTTGTGCTCTCGACGCTGGGCTATACTTTAAGCACTCGTGTTGCGGCCCAGCGTCACCGCAACCAGTATATCATAGACTACAGCAGCGCCCGCTATGGTTGCGACTCAGCGGTCAAGTATGCCCTTGCGACATTAGAGGATATTGACCCGCAACTTATTAGCCGACCGAACGAGCCGGATTTTTCCGACTTATTTTATCTTAGCGAGGTGGAGTATCAGGAAATCTTGGAGCAATGGAGCCTCGAATCTCAAGCCACAACGCTCGAAGGCAGCAAGAGCTTTAATGATATAATTGTTATCAGCAATGTTGATGAGCTTAGCGATATTGACGACGTTAACGACATTGACTCCAACGAAATCGGGATTATTAGTTTCGGCAGCTATGATTCTCTGACGATTTCGGGGCCGTATGGTCCGCCTTGGCCGTTTATAACCGAGCCGGTCGAGTTCGAGATTGGTTCTGCCAAAGTTCGAATTGAAATTGAAGACGAAAATGCAAAATACCCGCTCGGCTGGGCGCTGCTGGACGACAGGAACATAAATCGCGAAGCCCAGGCGGGGTTCGAAACTTTCTGCGAAATGACCGGGCTCGATGCCGAACAGATCGATTCACTAAAAAGCGAGCTACAGGAAATAGGTCAAATAAAACCGTTCGCACTTGACTTTAAGCTGACAACGAGAACCGTAAGAACCACGATACCAACAAGAACAACCAGCAGCACAAGCCGCACCAGCAAAGCTTCCCGAGTAACGTTAAGAAGAAAAGCCGTACCCGTCTCTGAACAGATTTCCGAACAGACTACACATTTTGCAAAGCTTTTTCACAGTTCGCTGATTGATACTGAAGCCCTTGCAAGACCAACTATAGTTAGCCCAAGCAGAAATGAATCAGCTCTGAAATATATGGGAATGTGGGGGTCGATGAAGGTTAATATAAATACCGCCCCTCGGCATGTATTGGAAGCGGCTTTTATTTTCGGCGGCGACGAAGTCCAAATCGCTGAAGAAATCATACAGCGAAGACGCATAGAGCCTTTTAAGGATATACAGGATTTGAAAACAGCATTGTTCAGGTATTCTGATTCTATCGGCAAATGTGAAAAATATATCACAACTGTCAGCAGGTTTTTCACGATAAAAGTAACTGCGGTAAGCGGAGTGGCAAAGGCATCATCCGTTATAGCGATAACGAAAGATGGTGAAAAAGTAAAACGAATTGCCGTAATCAACGGCTAAACCGTTGCTCGTCGCCCGTGACCCGTGACCCGAGCGACGAGCAACGAATTGGGAGTTTGCTGGTAGTGGAACCTCAAAACTACTTGGGAATTTACATAAGCAGGGACACAGCAACGGCGGTTTGTATCAACCCGCAAGGCAGGGGTGGAAAGGTTTTGTGCTGTTTTAGCGTCTCTGTTGAAGAGCAGGAGCAGGCAAGCCCGCAGGCCTTAGCAAGTCTTATTGCCCAGGGTTGTGCCGAGAGAAATTTGGGATTTTCCGAGGTTGCGGTGGCTCTGGATTGTGCAATGTTTATGCAGCATAGTGTGCACAGTGAGTTTAACGACCCGAAACAAATCGCTGCGACCATCAGGTTTGATACAGAAGAGGCCCTTGCGACGGATATAACCAACGTTGCGTTAGCTTTCGAAATAACTTCAGCCGGCCAGGCCGGCTCGGAACTAACCGTTTTCACTGCACAGCGAAAAATATTATCAGAGGCTCTACTTTCTTTGCAGCAGCATAATCTTGACCCTGTAACGATAGAGCCGGACATTAATTGTTTGTCGAGGTTTATTTGCCGCAAGGGGCCATCGGCCCAATCCCAGCAGCCCGGGACTTTATTTGGGATACTTTCTCGCCGCAACGGTTATTTGATTATACCGCCTGGGACCACCGGTGCCGGCTCGCAGAAGGCCTCGGCAACTCGAACATTCCTGGTCGGCCCGACACAGGACAGAGGCGCACTGCTGACAAGAGAACTGCTCGTAACCACTGCTCTGGTTGGAAGCGGCGAGCCGATAAATCGCCTTAAATTCTTCGACTCTGCCGGAACAGTAAACCATCAGCAGCTTAGCGAAAAGCTGAGCATCGAAGCCGATGAAGTTGATCGGCTTGCCGCCGTAACTGAATCGCAAACTCCAGCCAATTGTGCCGACGCGGTTGATTTTGCAATTGCATACGGGGCGGCCCTGGCGCATTCGGAAAAGGGACGCTGCGTAAATTTCCGTGACGATTTCAGCCCCTTCCAGGGCAAAAAGATTAAACTGCAAAAGGCGCTGAAGATCGCAGCGATATCCGTTACTGTCCTTTTGATAGCCGTTGGCCTGTATTTTCAAACACAACTATTCATAATAAACAAATATCGAAACACGCTAAACGCCAAATTCGCGAAAGACTACTCGGACGTTATGTTAGGTCAGAAGCTGCCTGACATAAACAGCGCCGTCAGAAAGCTCGGAAGCGAATTAAGGCGCATCAGAGACGCAAAAAAAGGCCTGATAACTATTAAGGGTGAAAAATCCATTTCATCGAAGCTGACTATGGTGCTGACAGCATTTAACAAATGTGCGGCACAAACAGACTTAAATATAAAGTCGGTCAACATAACAGCCAAAAACATTACTATAACAGGTGATACCTCCAGCGGACAGAGGCGAAAATTCTTCGAAACACTCAGGAGCAACGGCCTGGAGATTTTGAAACCTGCTATTGAACAAAAAGGCGGACGTGACCACTTTAGCATAATAGTAGAGCCGAAGTGAGCTAAAGTGAACTAAAGTGAGCTAAAGTTAAAAAAACAAATAACTTTAGGCACTTTACATTAGAGGAAAACGTTTTATGAAAGACATATATAGAAACCCTTTCGTTTTCGTTTAAGGTTGTCGATGCTCGTATCGACGCTCGCCTTGGAAACTCGAAGCTCGTATTTGCCAAGTTTCCAGCTTCGAGCTTCAAGTTTCGATACCAGCTTCGACAACGCCAAACTGGTTTCTACAAGATAATTCGGAGGAAAACGTTTTATGAAAGACATATACAAGAATCCGATTTTGTATTATATCCTCGTCCCTGCCATCGTCGGCCTATGGCCGTTATTCGTCTGGGCAATATACTTACCGGCCACAGAAAACAACATGAAAGACCAACAGGCCCAGTCTAAGAAAGCCGAAGCGATAATGATGGAGATTTTAACTATTGACCCTGACCGAAGTGCTGATGCGAATGACACTCCATCCGAATTTACTTATGACCGTGCAGTTGAGAGAGTTGCCGGTGCGTGCGGAATACCGCCGAGCAAATATAAACTCGATCCAGGAATGCCCATGACTATCGGCGGCCAGAAAAGCCAGAGCGCCAACGTAAGTTTAAGTCAGATTGACATAGTCAAATTTGCCAGATTCCTCTCGATGATTCAGCTTCGCTGGGCAAACCTGCAGTGCAACCGGGTCAAACTAACTAAAAAGCAAAGCCTGCCCGATATGTGGGACGTGGACATAGGATTCAAGTATTACTATTGACAGCCCATAATATATTTTGGGGTTTATGCCGTCATAGCAGCTCCCCAATTCGTTGGTGGGTTCATAATTGTGCAGGTTCCGGCTCTACTTGCGGCTACCTTTATACTTTTCCCAATAATCGGGCATTAGCTCTTTTACCTTGACCTCGAGCTCCTGGTCGCTGATGGCAGTGAGACGGTCGTGCTCATCATACTGGTCGATGACCCAGCGGGCCAGTTTATGTATTTTAATCTTGTTGATTCTGTCTTCACCCTTAAGGCCGAAGAACTCATTGACCCAGTGGACCACGCCGTCGGTGCCGCTTTTGTCAGTGATGGCCACACGAGGGGGTCGGGCGAGCAGTTTTTCAGTGTCGAAAATGTTATATATCTGCTCATCCCGACGAAGCCCGTCGGCATGGATTCCGGCCCGAGTAGTATTGAACGACCTGCCCACGAACGGGTAGTTTTCCGGGATTGGCAGACCAATGGAGCGCATATAGTCGGCCAATTCGGTGATTGCCATTGTGTCGATTCCGCAAAGGTCGCCCTTTAGCGCGATGTACTCAAAAATCGCGCCTTCGAGGGGAGGATTTCCTGTGCGTTCGCCGAAGCCGAACAACGTGGTGTTCACCACATCGCAGCCGTACAGCCATGCTGTCCCGCCATTGGTATGCACCTTGTGGAAGTCATTGTGTCCGTGCCACTCGAGGCGGTCGCCCGGCACGCCGCACTCGTGGTTTAGCTTGTAGATAAGTTTCGGGATGCTTCTGGGCAGCTCGGCGCCGGGATAGCTGATTCCAAAACCCATAGTATCACACAGACGAATCTTGGCGGTAAGCTCATCGGGGACCTGGCTGCTCATTTCCATTAGCCTGTCCACGAACGGAAGGACAAAACCGTCGATATCCGCGCGTGTCAAATCTTCGAGGTGACAGCGAGGACGCACACCTTCGGCGAAAGCCGCCTCCACAACCTCACAATAGCTATTCATACATTCGGAACGGCTGCGAAATTTCGACTTCTGGAATATGTGGTAGTCCGAGCAGCTTGTGAGCACGCCGGTTTCTTTTAGCCCGGCTTCTTTGACCAGACGAAAGTCTCCTTTGAGCGCACGTATCCAGCCGGTACACTCAGGATATTTATGGCCCAGCGCGCGGCATCGGTCGAGCGTTTCACGGTCGTTCTTGGTATAAAGGAAAAACTCGGTCTGCCGTATCACACCGTTGGGGCCGCCAAGACGGCTCATCAGGTCGTAGATGTGGACCATCTGGTCAATAGTATAAGGCGGACGCGCCTGCTGGCCGTCGCGGAAAGTCGTATCGCTAATTAAAATGTTCCTGTCTTTAACCGCCCCGAAGTCAAACTCCACCGCTTTGCCATCGATGTATTCAACCACCGGCCCTTCAAAACGAATCAGCGGAGGCAAACTGTACGGATAGGTATCCTCCAGCAGGTTCGGTTTCTTTGCATCCACCAGAGAATGCCGTTTTTTTGCTCTGTTCATTGTACGTCCCTTCGTCTCTTGTGTTACAGACTACTGCTCCACGTCAACGCCCTGTTCCTTGCAGACCTGGGCAATAAATTCGACCGCTTTGCCGACTGTTTCCACCGAAAGGGCGGCATCTTCTTCCATTTCAATGCCGAACTCTTCTTCGAACATAGCCACCAGCTCGATTGACTGTACGCTTTCGGCTCCTAAGTCAGCGGTGAAACTGTCTTCTAAATTGATTTCGTCCGGGTCAAGTTTTAAAACCCGGGCGGTTACTGCTTTAACACGTTCTTCTACTGTTGCCATTGATTCACTTCCTTTTCTGCAATCCCATTTTTTTTAATACCTTTTTCGTTTAAGGTTGTCGATGCTCGTATCGATGCTCGCCTTGGAAACTCGAAGTTCGTGTCAGCATTTTGCAAAGTCCTGGTCCAAAGCCGAATTCGTGAATTTCATCCGGTATCCGGTTTCCAGCCTCCAGTTTCGATACCAGCTTCGACAACGCCAAACCAGATTCTACGCTTTCAGTTTCATTTTTATCGATTTAACATTGCTCTTCGGCCCTTTTTAACGGCCTGGTTTCTCATCGGTGCCGTCATTTCAAAGACGGCATCCCACATAGTTTGCTCGGTCCGGGTCCACCGGCAATCGCGGCGGCTCATTGCCATTTTGGCTGTTTCATACAATTTTCCTTTGCCAAATCCTTTTGTTACGATACCCTCAATGAACCACGCAAACGACGGTATAAACTTCGGCAGGGGCTTACCTGTGGCCATAATCAGAGCCATCGGCCCGATATAAGAGCCGGTATTCAAAAGCGTCCCTATCGATGTCTTAACGTGGTCTCCAATAAGAGAGCCGACCTTAACCGAGCCTGTATTGATGGGCCGTCGTCCGTCTAACATTACCGAGACGGCCGAATAGTCGTTCTTCAGGTCGCTGTTGGTCGTAAGCGCCCCCAGGTTGACCCACTCGCCGACATAAGCGTGCCCTAAAAAACCATCGTGATACTTATTCGAATATCCCTGGATAATCGACTCTTCCATCTCACCACCGATCCGGCAGAAAGGCCCGATTGAATTACCCTCGTGGCACTTTGCGCCGAGCAGGATTGCTTTTTTTCCAATGTAGCAGGGCCCTTCAATACGGGTGAAAGGATGTATCTCGGCATCCTCGTCGATATAGACCGGGCCGTGCTCAGCATCGATGACCACCATCGGGTGTACTATCGCACCTGGGGCGATATAGACGTCCTTTTTGCTGCCCCGAATGGCGTTCGGCTGTTCCAGCGTACCCTCAATACCGTTCCGCCCTGCTGCTGCAAAGTCAGCCGTTATCTGCTCGGCATTAGCCAGGATCAGGTCCCAGATGTAATTCCACGTCGGCAGCGCTGACCTGACGTTGGGCAGTTTCGCTTTTGCTGCGGCCATGAACCCGCCGATGTCGCTCTTCGGAAGCCCGGCCAGGTCATCTTTGACGATGCGGGCATACAGCACATTACCTTGTTCATCCAGGCCGACCTCACTGGGGCCGTTGGCCGCTACATCAAGGCTTTCCGCCTTGAGACGCGGGTCCACGACAAGCAGGTCATCAACGTCCAGAACGGACGAATCGTTGACCGGGTGTTCCACCTTCGCGCGATATGAATCTGCCATATAATCAGGCACGAAATAGGCCACATCGCCGGCTTCGACCTTAGCGATGAGCTTTTGGCCAAGCGAGTTAAAACCGCATCGAAGCTCCCAGAGCGGACGACTAAACGCCAAGGGGTAAAAGTTGCCTCTAAACTCATCATGGCTATCAAGCAGAATTAATCGCATAAATACTATTCCTTTGGGTTCGCGCCTCGCGGGCTCCATCCAACAGCACGAACATCAGCCAAAAAACTGCTCTTGTTGACGCAGTGGAGTTAGGACATCCGCCTAAGTCCATAGGGCCATCTTATCTTCCTTATCTTCCCCGTTTACCAAGAATCATCCACTATCTGCAAACTGAACTCGGCATATCATAATAAAGGGTATAAATTGTGTCAACTTTAAAGGGCAGGCCAAAATGACTTAAAAGCAAGACCCGCCCGATGTGTGGGACGTTCCTAAAACCGCGTTTTTGCACCACTGAGAGGCCTTCTCGCCGGTCTATCCTAAGAATGGGTCATTGCGTGGTATTATTTTCTTGAAAACTACGTGTGAGGGTGTATAATTACATCGGCTCTGGGAATTTTCCGCGGCAGGCAGCTAAGGAGAAAAGGGTATGCAATTCATTTTGTTTGAGTTGATACAGTTCATAAAGCGGAGGTATTCCTGCGCATTAGGTACGCTATAAATATATAAATTTCATAAGGAGATGGAAAAATGAGACGCAAAAGCACCATTCTTGCGGCTGTTTTAGTCTTGCTGCAATTATGCAGCAGTCTATGGGCACTTCCGACAACGGCGTACGAAGCGGAAATGGCAGTGGCAGGCTGGCTCAAGGTAGATCCCCAACCGCTCGACACCGCTCTCGGCCAGGAGATAATGAGTGTCGAGACCTTCACCGATGACTATGGTGAGCCGGTTTATTACATTGTCTATTTGGAGCCATCCGGCTTTGTAATTGTCTCAGCGGACGATTTAGTTGAGCCCATCATCGGTTTCGCTGATGACGGCATTTATGACCCCTCGTTTGAGAACCCGTTGGGGGCATTAGTAAACAACGACCTCAACGGGCGAATGGCAGCAGTTCACAGTACCTTCAGCCTGCAAGCAATAGTTGGGGAGGCACCACTTTCCAATACTCAGAAGAAGTGGAGCTTCTTTATCAGCCTTGCCGAGACATCCGAAGACGGGTTTAGCCTAATGGGGCGGTACTCGATCCCTGATGTTCGGGTTGCTCCACTGGTGCAGAGTGAATGGGGCCAGAGGGAGGCCTGCGACGAAAACTGCTATAACTATTACACTCCTGCTAACTATCCCTGCGGCTGTGTCGCCACAGCAATGGCCCAGTTGATACGGTACTATCAGTACCCCATTGAACCTAATGATGATGACCCAAGCCAGCCAGACGGCAGGCGCGAGTTTACGATCAAAGTTGACGGTAAAGATAAAATAGTGCATCTACGGGGCGGTGATGGCAATGGCGGGCCGTATGTATGGGAACAGATGTCACTTGTGCCCGATTGCAGCACAACGCTGGAGCAACGACAGGCCATCGGAGCACTTTGTTATGATGCGGGAATATCTGTCAACATGGATTACACGTCTGACGGCTCAGGGGCCTTACTGTATAAGGCAAGTGACGCGTTGCAGTATACTTTCCAGTATGGCAATGCGATTAGTGGCTTGAACTACGATGACTCTACTGAGACGTTTCGTGATCTCGGTTCAGAGCTGAAGAGTATGGTCAATCCTAACCTCGATGCCGGCATTCCTGTGATCCTCGCCATAACGAGAGAGGGGGATGGGCATGCCGTTTTAGCCGATGGATATGGCTATGACTCCTCAACCCCCTACCACCATCTCAATATGGGCTGGTCCGGCAGTGATGATGCGTGGTATAGCCTGCCCATTGTTGATATTGTTGATTCCGATCCTTCTTATAATGTGGTTAATGGATGTATCTACAACATTTTCACTTCCGGTTCAGGCGAGATAATCAGCGGACGGGTTACAGACGCGTACGGCAGACCTATCAGCGGGGCTACAGTAACAGCGACAGGACAAGGCCATAACAACACACACACTGATAAAACTGACAGCAAAGGTATCTATGCCCTGGCGAAGGTTAATTCACAATCGACTTATACCGTTAGCGTGACGAAATCAGGGTATAGCTTTCCCTCTCAGGACGTGCGCACGGGAAAATCTGAGAATGGTGACCCTGTCTCGGGGAACAGATGGGGGGTCAATTTTAGAACCGGTCTCCCCCCCGGCGGTCAGGTGGAGGATTTTGAAACGAATGATTTCAGCAAATTCCCGTGGGAACATGAAGGAGACAGTCACTGGACCACTACATCGTGGGAGAAGCATTCGGGAAATTATAGCGCCCAAGCTGCTATGATTGACGACTATGGAAGTACGACTCTGCGAGTGAGACTTGATTGTATATCGGGCAATGTCAGTTTCTATCGCAAGGTCTCCTCTGAGTCAGGTTCTGACTATTTGACGTTTTACATCGATGGAGCGAAAAAAGACACGTGGTCCGGCGACGAGGATTGGGCCCAGGTGTCCTTCCTTGTGAAAGCGGGTACAAGGACTTTTGAGTGGACCTATTCGAAGGATTACTCCATCGCCGAAGGCGAAGATGCCGCGTGGATTGACGATATAGCAATCCCGGTTGGGTTCGAAGAGCCCCCACCCCCACCGCCGCCTCCGCCGCCTCCGCCGCCTCCACCACCGCCAGTGCCCCCGCCTATTTCTAATCTTGTCGGCTGGTGGAAGTTTGATGAAGGACAGGGCTCAACTGCATACGACTCGGCCGGTAATAATCACGGAACTATCGAAGGAGCCCGATGGACAATCGGTCAGGTTGATGGTGCATTGAGTTTTGATGGCGAAGATGATTACGTCGCACTGCCAGATAACTATCCTATTTGGTTACCCCAATATGACTTCTCTCTTTCATTTTGGGTTTATTTCGCAAGAGATCACTTTTACCACTCATTAAGTGGGAACGAGATTATTTTAGACCTTAATTACGGAGCCAGTTCTGTTTCTACAAATCGGTTAGGTTGCATTATCCATAGATTGGGAGGAAGCGGGAAACTATTTTTCCAGATGACAACGGAAACAAATCCGGATGAGGACTTATATTCAAACGAAGTCCTGGTTAAGGACACATGGAACCACATCGTCGCCGTTCGGGATGGAAGCACCCAAGCTATATACATAAATGGACGGTTAGATGCAAAAAGAACATGCTCAGCTGGACCTATATGTTTTGAAGGTGGTTATGATGATGAAAGGGTTAATATCGGCAGGTACACCGCGGATATAAATTATCCCCCCCGGGGCCATTTCAAAGGAAAAATAGATGATTTCATGATATTCGACATATCTTTATCTGCTGCAGAAATTCAATACCTTTTTCAAAAAATCATTTGAGCAGAAATGGGGCTTCGGCCGACGGTACTACAAAACACAAAGGCGATGTCTGGAGCTTCACGGTCCTTTCTGGGTAAGCCTATGACTCTAACATAGCTGATTATTCCACAATGGTTGTATCTCAAGTCTTTGATGCGGGTGATTGATAATAGTCATAAGCGTCGGCGGGGTCTGAAAAGTGCTGCCAAACCTGTGAAGAAATAGAGATTGCCACGCTGCGCTCGCAATGACAAATTGCCTACGGACTGAATTCAAAACTATTATCTTCGGCGGGGTCGTAAAAGTGTCGTCAAACCTGTGCCGAGCACCAGGAGCACTACTGTGGCTGGTTCGGGAGTTGTGATGGTAAGCTCAAAGCTGTCCAATGTACCGGTATGGGCCTGCCACTGATCGTAAATATGCAGGTGCCAAGAACCATAAGCATCCTCGTTGTCAAACAAAGAGAGGCTCGAAACCGGCCTGAACGACCCAAAAAATGGTTCTGTTGCTTCCTCTATCGATATCTGAGCTTCATCGTCGAAAAACCACTCTCCTGAACCACCCACGGCTGTAAGCCTATCATCCTCGTCTCTGACTATAAACGCCAAATTATCAGCCGAGCTCAAAGCGACATTTGTCCCAGCAGGGCTTTGTAGAACGATTTGTAAATCAAATAAACTTTCATGTGTAAAGCTAATCCGGACATCAAGGTCGTATATAGTAAAGGGTTCGGAGACTTGTATAACTGCATCAGCCATCCAGCCCTGGCCATATTCACTCCGCGGGTCCTCCGGCGCAGGGATTGGCAGGTCGAAGTCGCTTCCGTAAGTGTAAATCTCGTCGGCAAAAACAGGAAAAGACAACGCCCCGAGACCAAAAAGAACTGCAACAATCCATTGTAGGCAGCTTTGAGCATCCATTCTAAGCCCGTCAACAAGTTTGATATGCAAATTGCGTCAGTTGTAGTTGGTCTTTAAGTGTGAACGATAACACCCGACCAATCACGCTTATTGCAATTTGAATTTTAACCATCCGGGGCGCAGCCAGCAAACAAAATAATTCAGAAAAATCAAAAAAAATTGGGGAGGAATATAAAAGGAACGTCCTGTTAACAAAAGAGCCCTAAAGAAATTACGCACTCTTTCAAACAAGAGGTTCCTTTAAGGCTCTTTTGGATTAAATCCTGAAAAAGGTCTTTTTAAGAACTTTTCTACATTTATCTGTTCGCTACTTATGTGAGCTAACGATGGCGTGGACGAGTCGGGCTGCCAGTAACAATTTGCCCCTGTCCCATCTTAACATCCACAGTATTGACCACTATGGCTTTAGAGCCTGGACCGCCAGAAACAGACGAATATTGTACCACCCCAATAAACTGAGATTCAGTACTGGTCATATGAGGAGTATTTATTGTCTGGCTCTGGCCGCCAACGAAACCTTGTACGCCTTCTGCGCCTCCAACACCACCGACTTTAAGTGCTACTTGTTTAAGGCCCACATTAAGACATTGTCCCTGTACCGTTGGGCCAAAGCGTTGGGTAAGCTGACCTTGCAAGCCCTCAACTGATGCACGCTGTGCAACACCAGATATACCGCCTGCACCTCCGGCACTTCCACATTGGACCAAAATACCTTTTTCTTCCTGCCTGGCTAAAATGCCATGGAATGGCTTGTGTACCTCCTGGCTATGGCCGACTATCGCTATGTTTCCACCTTCCGCTAAACCGGGTCCACCACATCTTCCGACCAGATTAACAGCGCCAATTGAAAAGCCCTCTACCTGGCCAATGTCTGCAAAGGCACCAGAGGACAGCAACAAAATAACCGCTGCGGAGAGTAAGAATTTTCTAAGCATATTAAACTCCTTTTCCTTTTATATTTTCAGATTCCATTTAAACTGCCAACCAAGCAGCAGCAATTTCAACACCATAGACAACCTTTTTGTGCTCTATAGGCGACCTCCTTTCTCCCTCATAGCAAAGTTCTCATATCAGTTTCTTTAGATATTTTTACCTCTGTGAAATTTACCTTATTATTAAGTTATCCACTCTCTGGTGCACTCCAAAACCTGCCATGTCATAAAGCTGCTGGCTCACTTCAATTCCCGGGATGTTACGTTTTCTCTTAGCAGGAGAAACAACAGAAGCTTCTTTGGGAGAAACTTTCGACTGAGGCGCTTTTTGTACCGATACCGGCTTTGTTATTACTTGTGCAGGCATTTGTTCAGCTTCTTGAACAGGTATTGGCTCGGGCTCTTGAGCAGGCATTCGAGCCGGTTTTTCAGCAAGCTCCTGAGCAGGTCTTTTATAGAACTTTGCGTGGAATCTCTCATAGAAGGCCTGAGGAATTCTCCTCCTATTAGCAGCGGCCGGCCAATACCTATAACCAGCAGCACTGACAAGAGCCTTTCCTTTACCTTCAGTAATTCCGCTTGAGACAGCACCAAACATAGAAATAGAGTAGTTAGCTTGGCTGTAAGCTCCGCCGGCGCCAGGAAAAGCAAGATTTGAGCCAACAGTAACACCTTTCATGCCGCCAGAGATAAGCAGGATATCAACATCCCATGGCAAAGCCTCCGCTACTGCAGCATCGTAAACGTGATCCCAGTTGCGCTCCACCCTGCCTTCTATACTTACCTTTCCCACATAAGCGTAACCGGCTTTCCTCAAAAGACCTGTATCCACATTTGAGTCAATAAAGACTAAAAGAGGCTTTCTCCTGGATCTGCGAGTACGAACAAGCGAATTTGCTATTTCAAATCCCCTGCCGTGATGGTAATTATCAGGCCCACCAAACACGGCTGCCACACCATTAAGGAAGCCGCCGAAAACACCAAGTGGGCTTTCATAAGGTAATGATTCAAGAACACCCCTAAGCCCTCTCATGTCATCGGGGTTACCAGGATTGAATATCCGTTCATACACCTGGTCATCACTATTAGGTCCATTCGGGAAGTATGCCTTTATAGTCCCCCAGCCTCCATGAGTCCAATATGGCAAATAGGGAGGGAACGTCGTAATCGGCGGTGTCCGGGTCCTGTAGTTCGAAATTGAGGTGGAATTGATACTCACATCTGAACTGGATGAAGAAGTAGAATCGGAGTCACCGCCGCCTACAACAGAAACGTTCTGAACCTGTTTAGTAGCAACATCAGTACTTACTTTAACCGTTGTGTCAGAGGTACTCTCAGAAAGAGCTCCGTTACTGACTTTTGCGAAAACACCTGCAAAAAGCATCAGCACGGGAACCAACATTGTGATTAGCTTTTTCATGGCCATTCTCCTTAATAGAAATTCCGTTTCCTTATTTAAACTAACAGCCACCAACATCCTCCTAATGTTTCAAAAAAAGTGTTGTTTTCCTAACTCTTATCGCCTCCTTCCTTCCCCCGAAAGTTACAATTAGTATCAAACATCCAACTTTTACCGGTATCAGGCTGGGCAGGAATTCGTTGATTTAAGTCGCCTTTGCAAGAAGAAATCGAATCGGCAAATAGAGGGTAACAAGACATCAACTGCGCGAACAGACATGCCGCAATCCGCTTTAATCCGCTAAGAGCATCCATTCTCAACCCACCAACAAATGTTAAACAAGCACAATCACCCTCTTGGAAATCAAGGCTATGCAATAGAAATTATAACATTATCGGACGTTATGTCAAACAAAAAATTAAAAAATTTGTAACCGTTCACGGGGTAATATGTTGAATTCTGTCCGGTGGCCAGACGGGTTTGGCTATTTTATGTCATTGCGAGCGAGGCAGTCCGTAAGGACTCCATAGGAGAGCCGAGCGTGGCAATCTTTCCGCTGCGAAAACTTGAGATTGCTTCGACCTAAAGGCCTCGCAATGACACAAAAACGCCGTTTTGTTCCCGTGAACGGTTACAAAAATTTTTAACCTCCTCCTCAGCAGTAAGAGGATATTATACCGAAAACCTGAGACTAAAACCGATACAAAAGACTATTTGATAAGGATTCCAGTGATATCTGTTGCAAAACAGGACCCAACTAATGTCTATTTAACCTCGATGACAGAGTTAAATCCTCCGAAAGGATTTAATTCGGTCAATTCGTTATATGGGTCCTGCTGCCACTGGCCGTCAACAACCAGCCGATAGCGATATCGTCCCGGAAGCAGGTTCATTTCCGTCTGCCAAACGCCGCTTTCACCGACTTTTTGCATTGGCGTCTGTTCGGGCTGCCAATTATTAAAGTCGCCGGCAATATGCACACTGCTGGCGCGCGGATACAGCGTTACAAATACGACGGCATCCTCCACCTGGCTGACGCCGTAATAGTCAGAAAGCTTGGCGGTCGTATCGAGCGGCTCCGGTGTCTCGAGGATTTCGATTTCAGGTTTTTCCGCCGCTGCTTCGGCAGTGATAAACTCATCGACGGGAAGGCCGAGACCCGGCTGGTCGGTTTGGGGGGCGGGCACAGCTTTTATTGGTAGGTTTGCGGCCTGGAGCAATTCATCGGCAGTGGCACTAATTGATTCGAGCTGATCGGCCAATGAGTTGACAAACTCGTGATGCTGCTGTCTGGCCTGGGAGCCTAAGACCTCTTCGGTGAGGGAGCGAAAATCTTTGTGGCCCTTGCTGACAGGGTCGTACTCACTGATGGGTTGGCCAAAACTGGATGCTTCCTTGATTTTGGTATTGAAACTGACAACTGTCTGGAACATTTTGTCAGCGAAGTGGCTTCGCAATTCGGCCAAAATTTCTCTGGCCATCTTCGTTCTTATATCATACATGCTGGCTAAGACTTTGACATTGACCTGCTGATTGTGTCGTCTGCAAAGTACGCTGAGAGTCTCAAGCTGCCTGCTAAGCCCGTGGAGTGCAAAGTAGCCGGTCTCGACGGGAACAATAACATCATCGGCAGCCCTTAGTGCGTTGAAGGTCAACAGACTCACGGCGGGGGGGCAATCGATTACTGTGTAGTCATAATCGTCCTTTATCTCGTTCAGGGCATCTTTCAGGCAGCATTCACGTTCGGCGACCCCGATCATCTGCTGCTCGAAAGCAGAGAGGTCTAAACTGGCCGGCGCCAGCTCCAGCCTGTCACCAATCTGCCAGAGTATTTCTGTGAGCTTCATCGGCTCGTTTCTGCTTGTGCTTATCAGTACATCGTAGATGCTTTGTTCGATCTGCTCCTCCGGCACAGCAAGGCCGACCGCGCAATGGGACTGTGGGTCCATATCGACCAGCAGGACTCTCTGGCCTGCGTCAGCAAGAGCACTGGCCAGGTTTATCGATACCGTTGTTTTGCCACAACCACCTTTCTGATTAACAACCGCTATGGTTCTCATAATTTCTCTCCAGCTCCGGGTTCCCATTTCGCGATTTACAGCAAAACAGGATCCGGTCTAAAATAACAGTCCGAAAAACTCCTTTTTTGCTGTAGAAAACGACTTTTCAATACTATAAAAACAACTCGACACTTTTTAATTATTCGGCAAAAAAATACGAAAAACTTTATCTTTTTTATGGGACCGGCCAATAAAAACACAACCATCCATACAAATAGCAGATATTACCGGGCTATTGACGGTGATGAAAAGGTACAAAAGGGGGTCCCAGGCCATCCCCAAGCTGCCACCCGTCGTTGACAACGTCCATTGCCAGTACAAAAAAACCTATTTTCTCTCAACGAACCGGCTTTTCCGTTTGGATTATTCAGGCAAACTGGTATATTGTGCAGAGACGTAGATAGAACGTATTGTCCTGTCACAGGTCAACTGAAGGATTGTCATTCCTGCGGAAGCAGGAATCCAGAACTGAAAGAGTGGATTCCGCATCAAGTGCGGAATGACAACTCCTCAAATTATGTGTGAAAGAGTAGTAGTGCACAGGTTCGTGTATTGGGTGTAATTTTTTAGACGCATATAGAATTTAGGAGGCAGATTTATGAAAGAAAAAATTATAGGACGTCGCAGTTTTTTGAGGTATGCCGCTGCGGTTACGGCCGGGACAGGCCTGCTGGGTGAGTCCGGCTTTGCCAGAAGCAGGCAGAAGGGCGCCAAACTGCGCAAAGCCCTTCAATTAGGTATGCTGCCGCGGGAACTTTCCGATGCGGACAAGTTTAAATTAGCGAAGAAATGCGGATTCGAAGGCATCGAAGGTTCTCCAATGAAGGACCTTAATGCAGCGAGGCGGCTTGGCAATTTGGCGCGGCAGGCCGGCGTCCCGATTCATTCAATCGTCTATGGCGGCTGGGGGGCGCCGTTTTCCGACCCCGACCCAAAGGTGATAGAAAAGGGCCTGGCAGGAATGGAGACGGCCCTGCGCAGTGCCAAGGCGTTGGGCGCCGATACGGTACTTTTGGTGCCCGCGGTAGTCAAAGAAAACGTCAGCTATGAGCAGGCCTACAAGCGCTCGCAGAGGCACATCCGGAAACTGCTGCCGTTAGCTGAGGAGCTCGGCGTGGTCATCGCGGTCGAGAACGTCTGGAACAAGTTTTTGCTGAGCCCGCTCGAATTCGCACGATACGTGGATGAGTTCGATAGTCCGTGGCTCAAGGCCTACTTCGATATCGGCAACGTAATCCTCTTCGGGTACTCGCAGGACTGGATACGCACGCTCGGCAAACGCACCGTTAAAATCCATTTGAAAGATTTCAAACGGAGTGGCTATAAATGGACCAATCTGCTGGATGGCGATGTGAACTGGCCCGAAGTACGCCGGTCATTGGACGAAATAGGCTACGATGGATTTCTGACCACTGAGCTTAGAGGTGGTGACGAAGCTTATCTGACCGACTTGGCCAGGCGCATCGATAAGTTTTTTGCGATGTAACGGCGTTTTTCACCGTCGTCAGGACCACCCCCAAACAAGTTTGAGGGTGCCACCCTGGTTCTAAAATGATTATTGATAAATGTCCCCGCTTTTGCGTGGATGACAATATTATTGATTATTGTTTGAGATTGCCACGGCCCTTCGGGCCTCGCAATGACATTTTGCAAAGGTTTTCTACAAAGCAGAATGAACTATCAAAAACTATTCTTTTTTCGGTGGACTAAAATACTGAAAAAACTCTGAATCGAAGGGCAAAACGATGGTTGTCCCTTTGCCAAGCGAATTCTCGTAAGCTTCCAACGTCCGGACAAATGAGTAAAACTCAGTGTCCTTTTCATAAGCCTGGGCATATATTCTGAGGGCCTCGGCATCGCCTTCGCCTTTTGTTTTCTCGGCCTGCATGTAACTATCCGCGAGCAGGATTGTCTTATCTTTGTCGGTCTGTGCCTTAATTTTTACGGACTCTTCCTCGCCTTCAGAGCGATATTTTTTTGCGATTCTCTGCCTTTCGGCCTTCATTCGGTCAAAAACCGAATATGTATTCTCCGGCGGCAGGTCAGCCCGCTTTATTCGCACATCGATAACCTGGATTCCATAGTCGCCGGCTTTCTTGTTGCACTGCTCGGTTACTTTGTCCATTATCTGCTTGCGGTTGACTGAAACTATTTCCGTCAAGGTGTGCCTGGCGAGCTCTTCGCGCAATTCAGAAAAGACGATATCATCCAGTCTCGACTGGGCCTTAGACTCGCTTCCTACGGTTTGATAGAACTTGAGCGGGTCGATGATTTTCCACCGGGCATAGTTATCAATAACGAGGTGCTTTTTGTCCTGGGTAATAATTGGTTTTGCTTCCGCGTCATATTCCAAAACCCTGGCTTCAAATCTGCGCACTTTCTGAATCAGTGGAATCTTGAAGTGCAGGCCTGGTTGGTTTACGTCTCTGACGAATTCTCCCAACTGGGTGACAATGGCCTGCTCGGTTTCATCTACAGTGAACAGTGAAGTTGCCAATGCCGCTGCAATTATCGCGATGAATACAATCAAACTGATAAGTTTTTTATTCATTTTGACCTCCTACTCTCCGGGGTTGGATTTTGTGTTGTATTGCTAAACGGGGCACCCTCAAGTGGCAAGAGTTTCAGCAGGCCATCTCCTGTTTCGGAATCTATTATAAACTTTTTGATAGCCGGGAGCACTTGCTCCATCGTTTCCAAATAGAGCCGCTTTCGTGTTACATCTTTTGCCTTTTCATATTCTTTAAGCACGGCCAAAAATTTCGCCACATCGCCGTGTGCCCGCTTTATCTTCTCTTCCTTGTAGCCCTCTGCCTCCAAAACTATGCTCCTGGCTTCGCCGCGTGCCTTGGGGATGATGTCTTCTTGATAGCCCTGGGCTTCCTGTATCAATTTTTCCTTGTCCTCCTTGGCGCTTACCACGTCGCTAAATGCTGCTGCAACCTCTTTTGGCGGCTGGACAGTCTGAAGCTTGACCTCGGTTATTCGAACGCCGCTTTCGTACCCATCGACTATCTCCTGAAGGAGTGTGCGGATGTCGATTTCCACCTGGAGTTTTTCCTCGATGAGCACATCGTCAATCGGCCTTTGCCCGACAACCTGTCGCAGAGCCACTTCGGCTGCGTCCTTAATTGTACCCTGCGAACCTTCAAGATTGCGTACATTAAACAGGTAGTCAGCAGCGTCCTTTATCTTATACTGGACTATGACTTGGGCATCGATAATCTGCTCGTCGCCGGTAAGCATCAGTGACTCTTCGGTGTGGAACTGATACCTCGCCGGCGGGCCCGGGCTAACGGTTTCAAAGCCTATTTCTATTCGCCTTACCTGCTGTATCTTGGGCTTATCGACTTTTTCGATTGGCCGGGGCAGGCGGTAATGCGGACCCGGCTCAGTTATCCTCACAACCTTTCCAAATCGTCGTACCACCCCCTGCTCATCAGGTCCTACTATATATATCCCCGATAAAAGCCATAGCAACAATAGAATCGGGACTATCCATTTGAGCCGGGGGATCCACTGTTTGGAAATATCAAATATCATCTTATATTCACCTGTTTCCCATTGACTTATCCGTTCCATACGAGATCCTTTCCAGGATATAAGCAACGCACCATCGCTACCGTTATCATCAATTATAGGTTGGCCCAGCACTGCGTCAATAAAATTTAGGGGCAGTGTGGGTCTTGCCCTGCCGCGATAGTTACAGTATTATATGGCATTATGCCGAATTATACACAATGTATCATCAGTACGTAAGAGAAAAACTTTACTTAAGGAAGTAAAAACAAGATGGCTGAAAACAAAACCAATCTCAAACTGGATACTTTGCTCGAGCAAATTCGCGATAGTATGAAGAATTTTGCCGATAAGCTCACTGCAGAATTAGGTGAGAATCTGCAGAGCATCACAGTGGTCGGCAGCAGTCTGACAACGGATTACAGGCCCGGCCAAAGCGACATCAATACCGTCCTGGTCCTTGGGAGGCAGACTTCAGCTTCGCTCAATGCCATTGCCACTTTCGCCAGGCCGATGAGAAAGAAACGCATCTCTCCGCCTCTGCTTATGACAGAATCTTATATTGAACAGTCCCGTGATGTATTCGGCGTTGAGTTCCTGGATTTTCAACTAACGCACCAAACAATACTCGGCGACGACCCTTTTGCGGCGCTAACTTTTGATAAAAAAGACGTTCGCCTTCAATGTGAACGAGAACTAAAAGCAATGCTTATCAGGTTAAGGCAGGGCTATATTGCTGCGGCGGCCAATAAAAAACTTGTCCGGGACGTTCTGATTTCGACGGCCAAAGGACTGATGCCACTTTTGCGAGCTATTCTATGGCTAAAAGATATCGACCGACCCACTAAGGCTGAATCAACATTCAGTAAAGCGGCTGAGCAGTTTTCAATCAATATGGAACCTCTGATAACCACAAGAAAATGGCAGCAACAAAAGGTGCGGCTTAGCCAGGTTGAGGTGGAAAGTGCCTTCGAATCGGTTTATGCAACTGTTGAACAATTAGCTCTTTTCGTTGATAAACTCGAGGTCTGATTATGCGACGATTCTTTCCTAAGCTAATAGCAGCGCTTCTGGTTATATCGTCTGCGACAACAGCCAGCGGGGCGGCGGCCGATTTGCCGATGCCGCGCCATTACGTCGAAGATTATGCCAACGTGGTGAATGCCTCCCATGAACGTTCGCTAAACGGGATACTTCAAGAGCTGGAACAAAAAACCGGCGCGCAGTATATCATCCTGACCGTGGACACAACCGGAGGGCTTCCAATTGAGCAGTTTTCAATTGAATTGGCTGAGAAATGGAAGCTCGGCCAAAAAGGCAAAGACAATGGAATGATTTTTGTCCTTTCGAAAAACGACCGAAAATGGCGATTCGAGGTCGGCTATGGATTTGAGGGCTTTATTACGGACCAGCTCTGCGGCAGAGTCGGCAGAGATGTCCTTGTGCCATATCTCAAGCAGGGCAATTACAGCGAGGGAATTTATCAGGCTAATTTGAGAATTATTCAAAAAATAGCTTCTGACTCCGGCGCTGCTTTGACTGGCATGCCTAAAATGGCGCCTGTGGGCGTTGGTCGTGGAAACATAAGAAGAGGCCTGCCCTGCTGCAGTGTTCTGCCGCTTTTGATTTTCATGTTCCTGATATTCGGTAGAAGGGGCAGAGGAATGGGGATGTTGTTTTTTCTGCCGTTTATGTTAGGTGGTTTCGGCGGCCACGGTGGCTACGGCAGGAGCGGTTCGTTCGGAGGCGGCAGCTTCGGCGGTGGATTCGGCGGATTCGGTGGCGGAATGGGCGGCGGATTCGGCGGTGGCGGTGCAAGCGGCGGCTGGTAGGAGAAGATTTAGAATTTAGAATCAGGAAGGGAAAAGGAAAATGAAAAATTCCGGCAAAATATGGGTCGTCCTAATCGGGTTGCTGGTCTTTTTGTTATTATTAGGCCTCGGGATATTCCGCTGGTACATCGGCGGCTATAACAGGGCGGTCAACCTCGAACAGGGTGCGGAAAAGGCCTGGGCGGACATCGACGCCGCTTTGCAGCGAAGGCTCGACCTGGTGCCAAATCTTATTGAAACGGTAAAAGGATATGCTGGACACGAAAAAGAGCTCTTCGAAAACATTGCCAAATCGAGGGAGAAATATTTTCAGGCCGGCAACAGGGCAGGCAAGATCGAGGCGACCAATGAGCTGAGCGGATTTTTGTCGCGGCTTTTGATGTTACAGGAAAACTATCCGCAGCTAAAGGCCAATGAAAACTTCCGAGACCTTCAGGTTGCTCTCGAAGGCACGGAGAACCGCATCAACGTAGCCCGCACGAGATATAACGAGGCGGCCAAGCAGCTGAACTCTTATCACCGGCAATTTTTCGGGGCGTTATTCTGTAAAAAGGCGGGAGTAGAGCCCGTTGCATACTTCGAGGCCAGCGAGCAGGCAAAGACCGAAGTGCCCAAAGTGGATTTCTGAATATATTTATGGGGCTGTGAAATAATGGAAAATCCAAAGGGCAAAAGTCCTAAAGAAAGCGCGGTGGAAACAAGATACTTACTTATGCCCCATCAGGCCAATCCTCAGGGCACAGCGTTCGGCGGAGCGATTGTAGCCTGGATTGATATGGTGGCGGCAATGGTAGCACAAAGGCACTGCGGAAAAGAAGTCGTTACCGCAGGTATCGACTCGCTGGTTTTTAAAGAGCCGATTCGTGTGGGTGACCAAGTCGTCTTAAAAGCCTCTATCAATTATGTCGGCCGCTCATCGATGGAAGTGGGAGTCCAAGTCAGCAGAGAAGACCCATACGGCGGCAACAGGGTTATAGCTACGAAGGCGCATTTGACTTTTGTTGCGCTGGATGAGAACAAGAGGCCGACGGCTGTGGCGCCGATTTTGCCGGAAACAGAACAGGAAAAAAGACGCTACGAGAACGCCAAGCTTCGAGTCAAAGCCCGAAAAGAGCTGCTTGAGAAAATGACCTGATATGCCAGCGTTGCGAATGGTTTATGGACCAGGGGCTGGGTATGTTCATCCACTGGAGCATTAATTCGCAATTAGGCTCGGTCATCAGTCATTCGATGGTAGGTGCCTCCGAACTGTTTGAGTCAATCGACTATTTTCCAGACAATTCCTTGGCGCTTACGTCCGGCTAACGGCGAAACGGTGTAAACATCTGCTTCCATAAGCCATTGCTCTATGGATTTTTCACTCAATAGCGGCACACCTTCACTGCTTGCATATTCGGATATGATTTTAATATCCGCTCTTTTTCCCTTAACTTCCTGCATATACAGCAGTGGATAAACCATCGTGTTGTCGGCATAAACGACAGCTTCAGGTTCAAGTTTGTCGAATACTTCTTCGGCGAATTTTTCCGCTCCTCTGTAACCTGCCTTCCATGGCTGTAAGAACCATACATAGTCATTGCGGTATGGGATATCTGCTCTGGTGGAAAGATTAAACTTCTGTTTTTGCGCCATGGCAGGAGCAATTATATAGGTTGGGATTGGCAGCAAAGCAAAGATAAAAACTATCCAACAGAGAATTTTGCGATTGGGCTGAGCAATGAGCAAATTAAAACCAACACCAATCAGGACTGAAGTTAGGCAATAAAAGGGTATGAAAAATGCGTACCTATCCGGCACCGTATAGCGGAAAGCGAATATAAAGAAAAGTATTAACAACGCCAAAAAGACATTTGCAAAGCTGCGAGCCGGCGATATTTTTCTTAGCCCATAGAGACCTGCAAAAAAAAATATGACGTTGGGTGTGGGGAAATTGTATGCCATAAGTATCAGGCTCTCTTTGATAAGCTGGGTCGATAGACTTACGTTAAGAACATCTGACTGCCAGCTTTTGCCGAAAAGTGCTGAGGCCGCGGTAGCTGCAAAACCGCCGGTCTGGATGATATTTTTGAGGATAAGGTATCCGAAGGGAGCTGCACCGATAAGCCACAGTAGAACTACAATTCCAAAGTGCCTTAACCTGATTTGCCTTCGTGCTAACAGAACTATGCAAAACACCAGGTAGCAAATAAAGGGAATCGCAGCCAACATGTGGTTGGCCGCTGCCAGGCCGTTGAAAAGCCCAAGTAAGTATAGAAACAGCATCCGCTTTGTTTTAACGTATTGCAGCAGCATTAACAGCTCGGCCAGTAACAGTGCCGTATAGAGAGTATATGTTTCTGCGACAACGGCGTGCCGCCAAAAGGTATGCGATAAGGCCAACGCAGCAGCAGCAATTACGGCAGGTAAAATCCTTTTCAACCATAATCGCAGGAGCAAAAAGAGGTTTGCAATGGTAAATGCCGCTGCAATCGCAGAAATCAAGTTTATCCTGTATGCGAATTCGCCGAGCGGAATGTGTTTTACGCCGATGCCGATAATATGGTACAGCGGGTGTGAAAGTGCCAGGCCGAGATTGCCCTGGATATCATTGTGCCATATTCGGTATTGATACATACCGCTGTCCTGCCAGAGCGGCCCCGGCGCACAAGTGGTCACATATAGCCCAGCCGCCACCAAAAGAGCGGCAATGTAACTGGTTTTAAGATTGTTATCAGCTTCGACCATCGATTATCTTTGAGAACTAATTCCTATGGGTTTATTTTCGAGTGGTTATTTGTAATTTCTTTTCCAATAATCAATTAACTGGTTACTGTTAAGTATTCTGTATCATCTGCAAATCGCATCACCCCCTCATAGATGGCAGGAATAAGCAGGGTATCACCAGCCTTGAATTCGAGAGGGTTTGCCCCTGCCCCCAGAATTGTTCCGAAACCGGAAATGATTATCAGCGTCTTCATCCAGGGCGAAGCCCTGGACTGGATCAAACCCGTCTTCGGCGGGCCGGGCGAAAGAAGCAGCTCGCAGTTTTTTCCCTGGTGGCCTTTATCTATCCTGAAGTATTCGCAATCTACCAGCCTTCCTACCGTTGTTACTGAAAGACTGTCGCCGGAAGCATCGAAGTGGATGCTTTCTAAAGCCTCTTCGATATGCAGCTCTCTGGGCTTGCCGGCCTCGTCAACCCTGTTCCAATCGAAAACGCGATATGTGGTATCCGAGGGCATCTGAATCTCAGCTATCAGTAAGCCCGGACCAATAGCATGTGCGGTTCCGGAAGGAAGAAAGTGACACTGGCCTACTTCGACCGACACTTTTGCTAACATATCGGCAATGTTACCCTTCTCTATTGCCTTGGCGAATTGCTCTTTTGTTACGCCTTTTTTCAGCCCTTTATAAATTACAGCATCGGGTTCGGCGGATATGATATACCAGCACTCAGTTTTAGGCTCTCCCTTGCCCATTCGCTGACAGGTTTCCAGGTCGGGATGGACCTGCACGCTCAGAATGTCCTGGGCATCCAACAATTTAATTAGCAGCGGAAATGCCCCTGAGAAACTTTCATCGCCCGTTATTTCTTTGGGATATTTTTCAATTGCAGAATTGAGGGTCTGGCCGGCCAATTCGCCGTTTGTGATTATGGATTTATCATTCGGTAAATCAGCCAATTCCCAGCTTTCACCTATCTTATCAAACGGCGGTATGTCTTTATCGAAAACCTCTCGCAGCTTCTGGCCGCCCCAAATCCGCTGCTTATAAATCGGCCTAAACTTTAATGGATACGCTTTCACGCGGATTATTTTAACTGGAAATCAGTACCTCGTCCACAATTCAAATCGAGGAATTCTTCTCTTCTCCACCGTCCAGAGACTTGAGCCAATTCGAGGCAATCTTTGCTAAATCAAGCAAATCCACACCACCATTTTCTGTAATGTCTGCTCCATCACACCAATTGTTCCAACAATCACAGTTCGTATTGAGCCATTGAGATGCAAGAATAGAAAAGTCTTTGAAGTCAATACAGCCGTCCTGTTCCAGGTCAGGTAATTGAGCCAGGTTTTCATCAATCCAATGTATTGTGTTGTGACGCTCTTGCTCGGGCATACCGAGATTAAAGACAATCCAAAATGGCTCGGAATTGGCGATATTAGGGTCACTGCTCGTGTTGTAAAGCTCCAGCTCAAGCAGGTAGATGCCATTATTCGGGTCGTTGTGGCCCACGCCGTTAAGCGTATAGCCCAGATGCTTGTGCCACGAGCCGTCGCTGGCAACCGGGATCTCGAACCCTGGTACAAAGCCGATACCGGTGCAGCACGTTGCTAAAGTGGTACCGAAAAGAAAGTTTACCATCAGCGTTTCCTCGGTGTTGGGGTCGAGGGCATCAAAGCCGCTTCCGTTCCACTTTTTCAGAGCATCGAGGATATTGAAGCCGATGAACGAGCCAATCGGGAACGTGCCGGCGTGCGAATCAAAACCCGGCTCGTCGGTCCAGAAAAAAATCAACGCATCAAGTTCGCTTCCGAGCATGCGCGGACCAATCTGGATTGTGTTGCAGTTGTCCAGTTCTATCCCGAAATCAGCTTCGTGTAGATTAGGGTCATCGTGAGTATGAGCCCAGGCGGGAAAAGAAAACAGCAGAATCATAAGGAAAATTTTAAACATTTTAAATACAGTCATATCTTTTTTCACCTCTTCGAGAAGATACCGAAATTAGTTAGTTCGCAATTTCGGGATTGAAATTATTATTTTTCGGATTCACATAGACATCACGAAAGCTCCGTGTCTCAGCGTGACCGTCCAGGAATCCATAGTTTGAGCGTGCTTCCCAGGAATTTTCCCGGCCACCATGAGCATTGGTCTGGATTTGCCTGGCCGCCAGTACCGGCGGCGAATCAGTTTTGCCTGGAACCATCCAGCTCTCCACGTGAGGGTGGTCGGCCCCGGCGAAAGACCCTTCAAATGCCATGATGAGAAAATGTACGGTCGCCGCCGGTCTGGGAACCTGTGACAGTTTCCGGTAAGGTTTGGTAGGCGCCACTTCGGTAAGATAGTTGTTGACGCCATAACTGGTTCTACGGAACTGGTCGGTGCTCGGCGGTACAGGCACCCCCTGGCCGCCTTCTTCGGCGGGCCAGTGGGGGCTTTTGTCTATGGGAGAGCGGTGTAACAGCTTGTCGCTGTAATACTTCGCCAGAGTATTAACCCAGGCGACATCCTCTTTCGCATGCGCTCCGCCGTGTGCCAATCCTACGTCAATAAAGTGCCCCTCCCAATCCATCATATACATCCAATGAGAAATTTCCATATTCCGCATGTTCGACAGGCACTTCATACACAAGGCTGTTCGCCGGGCTTTCTGCAGTGAGGGCAGCAGTATGCCCATCAGCAGAGCGATAATCGATATCACCACAAGCAGTTCAACCAGGGTAAATGCGCGGATTCCTTTCATTGTACCGGTCTCCTATTAGTACCCTTCGACGCTAATGAGAAATTATGGACGAAAGGACTGATTGAAGTTTACTAAACATTAAATTAACAAGAAATCGGCTCTTACTGTTAAATCTATTCAATTTTTTTTAACGCCCATTTGGTTTTTCAAGTACAGGCTGGACACAGGCCCTCAAGCCGAACCTGCTGGCGGTGAATAACAAAACCCCTGTGTGGACTCTCCGCCATAGGCAGTGATATTTCAGTCAGGCAGTGGGTGTTGCCGCAGTTTGTACAGGTAAAATGAGGATGGCATTGACTTTCAGTACAATGATGGGCTAATTCAAAGTGGCACGCTCTTTTCTCTATAAAAGCCTTATGCACCAATCCGACCTTCAATAGACTTTCCAGGGTTCGGTAGATTGTAACCTTATTAAAGTGTTTTTTCCCCAATCGCTGAGCAATCTGGTCCTGGCTGATTGGCTTATCGGTTTTCATCAGCACTTTCAGTATGGCGACTCTGCCTTTGGTGCAGTAAAGCTTCGCTGCTTTTAACATGTTGTGGGCCTGTAAATCTAAATTCGGCCTTATCATTTTTTCTCCGGAAATTACCGCTCCCTTACGGTCGCGGCACTGTTGTTACCGCTTTAGTGGTGGGCGTGTGACAGATCGATTTCTGATTTAACAAATAACAGCGGAAAAACAATGTCACTGATACAGCAGGGCAGCCAAACAGCTAAGAACAAAAATCCGAAACTGCCCATGAGTCTCCACGCTGAGAGCTGTCCGCCCATTGCCATAAGCATGTGAAACGAGGAAGCCCAAGTGCTGAGCAAAACATGGCCTGCGTGTGGGAATTTTGTCTTCGGCCTGAAATACGCTATCAGCACACCTACCATAGCGGCGGGTATTACTAAGTACCAGCCTTCGATAAAACCAATATGTACGTGCTCAGCGAAACCTGTATGCTCGTGGGAATGGAGGTGGACATGCATGTCCAGAAGCAATTCGCCAATGTGAGGTATCAGCGAATCGCTTAAGGTTGCAATCCCTATCGAGCCGAAAAATCCAACCAGCAGAACAACTATGAATTTCGGTCTTTTTGTGTGAAGCTGAAATATTGCAGCGGTTACCATAGCACTTAGCACGACGTGAGCGGGGTGAAAAATATAGAACATCCTGTGGCTTATTTCGTGCTCAAGATTTTTAAACAGCAGCATGCAAACGATGCCTGTTGAAGCACCGAACAAAGTAAAGGGTGCGTGGCTCTCCAATTCTCTTATAATAGTTTCAAGTTTTTTTTGTTTCTGCATTTATCACCTCGAAGTTGGCTACCGTCACAATTGGCTTCCAACTTAAAAGGACATTTTACACCCACAGAATCGAAATTGCAACTAAGTTGCAAATATTTTCTAAATTTTTTGTAACCGTCCAGGTGGTAATATGCTGAATTTTGGCCATTTTATGTCATCGCGAGCGAGGCAGTCCGTAAGGACTCCATAGGAGAACCGAGCGTGGTAATCTCTTTGATGCGAAAATTTGAGATGGATACATCCGCTTCTGACAGGCGGATTGCTTCGGCCTAAAGGCCTCGCAATGACACAAAACACCGTTTTGCCCCCGTGAGCGGTTACGATTTTTTTATTTCAGCATTTACTTGCAAGTTATTGTTTTAATATTAGCGATTTGGATTTCATACCTAATCTGAAACAAAGAGGTAATTTTATACCTGACAAGCCCCAACAGAAGAGGAAGGCGAATTTGCAGGACTATGGTCTGCTGAGCACACCATCTTCTTCGCGTATTTTTTTATCAAGAACGTAATAATTTTCGCTAATGAAAAGTACTATGTTGAGCTTCTGTAATTCGGATGGTGGGTATAGTTCTAACATCCGCCGTTAGTTCTGTATCTTGAGACTGGTAGTAAACCGTTGTAAAATCGCAAGAATGGATACCTCTGTACGTTCGCAAATCCGCTCTGAGCAAACGAATATATTCGTTATAAATCTTTTACTCGGAACAGAGATTCAGCGCTGCGCTGAGAATGAGGAACGGGCCGAATGTCTATCCTGTCCGTAGTCCGTGGCGACGGTGCCTTGAAGCCATATTTTTCCATGAGCATTTCGCGTTTCTGGTAGCACTGCTCAGTGAAAACTGCAATTTCCGAGTCAAGATTTGCGCTCGGCGAATCGCCGAAAAAGGCGTGAATAATCGGAAAAACCAGATCTGGTTTTCTTTTTCTTAATTCTTTTGCCATTGCCTCTATTTTCGCTGTCGCAACTCCTTCCTGCATACAGGTAAAAGGACCTACGTGAAATATTCCCGAAATATAGGCATCGCCAGCCGGCTTAGTTAAATCGTGCATAAAATGATAAGCGATACCTGTGCTTAACGGTGATTCTCCTTCGATATTGCCGTGACCTTCATGATTGCGTTCCAAAGTCTCTATCATATCAATCGGCTTTGGAAGGGCATGTCTGCCTTTAAGGACCTCGTGAAACGGCCCGGCTATTTTATCTTCAATGGAAGACATATACCTTCCCTTAAGAAAAGACCTGGTAAATTTTCCCGTTACTTTTAATGTCCTGCTCAGATTGAAACTCTTAAGCGCCAACCTCAGGTCTCTTCCGGCATTTCTCATATTCATTTTATTTACATAATCCAGCCAATCGGTTACGGGGTCCCTGACAATTTCCAGTCCTTTTTCCTCCAACCGGCGGACTACAAAATTAGTACATGGGTCGTGCTGCCTGACGTAGATCTCCCCTATGTAAAGAACAAGAGGAAATCTCTTGTGGTTTCGCAGATTAATTGCTTTGAACAGGGAAACTGTTTCTTTGCCCCATTCTATGAGGTCCGAAGTTTCGGCGCCATTTTCGACAACCTCTTCCAGCCTGCTTAGCCTTTCTTTTCTTAGTTTCTCTATCTGCTTTTTGTCTTCGGCATAGGGATTGAATCTTAGAAATATATCCTCCAGCAAATCTGATGCCTTTATCCCTTTAAACAACATTTGCTGCATTTTGGTTTTGTTCGACGAGCTAAGCTTCTTCGGAAAAGGTATGTCCTGATAATCGGTTTCCGAAGAAGGTCCTGCCACCGGGACCTTTTCCAGGCCTTCCCGATCCAGAAATTCCCTGACCAGCTCCGTATATTTTCCAAATCTGCAGGGGCCGCTTGTTGTCGGAATCATGACAAGATAGTGGCTCTCGACATACTCTTTGCCTTTTCTTTCAATTTCTTCCTGCAGAAAACCGATTGCATCACCGACAACGCCTTTAAGTGGATGGCAGACTTCCGTATAGATGTGCTTTCTGGCTACTTGGTAGCCTCTGGGCGTGTCTGTCGGTAGTACGCTGCTGTTTACTCCGAAATGTCTCAGGCCGGCGGCTCCGACGAAACTGGCATCTCCCATATTAGGAAGAAGCCAGGTTCTTTCTTCGGAACCATCGTACGTGCGCCTTTTTAGTCGCTCAATATTCAATTCTTTCGGCTTACACTGATTCACGACCCTTTCATGAGCTTCGGTCCTTGTTACAAAGGGGGCGTTGTTGGTCTGAGCATCCGTCAGCAGAACAAGAAGCGGCTTATTTGCAGCCTGCTGAATTTTTTCTTCATGATAAATCTTTAAGCTGTCCGGGCCACAGGCGAAATTCATCATCCTGATGGCAAATAAATTGGGGTGGTTCGCCACGTAAAGATTTGCCTTTAATATCTTGACACTCTGGACCCAAAATTCGTTCTCCACCACATCATCCAGAGAGATGCCTAAGAACTTATGTTCCAAAAAGAGCTGCGGTATGTAATGTAAGCCCCTGATCTGTGAGAACATAGCCCCTGAGCTTGAGCTTGCTTCCGGGTCGAGCAGCACATAATCTCTGCCGATACCAATATATGCTTTTTCATTATTCTCTTCGATTCTCTTTAAGAACTTGTCCCCTTCTTCATAAAGCTCATCTTTGAATCTGCTTTCGGCAACGTCGGCGTATTTGATAGCTTCTCTGAGCTGCCTATCCGTGAAGCCAAACCCTAATCTATCAAATTCCCGTTTAATCTCTTTAACGAGAAGCTGTATATCTCCAAAGTGCAGAATAGGATTTATCTGTTTGTTCTTATCGAGCGAAAGAACGTCGTTCAAGATATAGCCTTCCGACTCCGTGTAAATGCAATACTTCAGATCCGGAGGAGTACCGGTTCTCAGCTCGATAAAGCTCGGATTAAACAGGTATTCTATATCCGGATTTTTATTTAATACTGATGCGTGTCCTGTTGCCAGCTTTCTGGCTATACAGAACTCTGTTCTTGAGTTATCAATTCCTATCTTTGCAATCTCTTTATCTGTTTTCGGTGACACAACTGGATAGAACCCGAGTTTCCTGAACAAGGCTGCACTCCAGATTCCCTTTTCTCCAAGCGTTGCTGTGCTCCTTTTAATGCCCACCGTTGCCGTCTTCTGCTTATCTATTTGCGAAGAGGACAGCTCCCGGAGCAGACATCCCTGTTTTTTGAAGTGCTTCTCGTATATCTTATGGTGTTTTTCCACATAGTTTGTTTTTGGCTTTTTGGCTGACTCGGAATTTCCTCTCGGACAAAAGCCTCCTGTGATTATCTCATCTTCCTCAATAGAAAATACTTCGAGCTGACAATCCCTTACGCCGCAGGATTTTTCCCCGAACAGCTCTTTGCAGGATACTCTGCGCTTCTCAAAGGGCATATCAACTAAACCCCAGCCTCTGAATGCTGATTCGTAACTTCTGCCCTGTGCTTCTAATTGTTTTATGTTCTCAATGATATCAAGGGCCTGGCCCCATGCGCCGAACATTTCTCTGTGAGGATAGGCCTCTATTTTTTTGTCCGTTACCTGGGCAAGCGCAGCAAGAAAAGCCTTACCTAAAGGAGGGCCGCCCTGAGCGGAACATTTGTCCCCGGCGTGCTGAGAGCCTCCGACAAACTTAAAATAATAACTGGCGGCAGTCCCTCTGACTATCGCAGCGGCTATTTCTTCTTTGCTGAAACCTTCGGCGATAAGCCTGTTCTCATCCATCTCCATAAAAACGCCGCAGGTCGAGTCTATTACCGGAACCTTGTCCGCCTTGAGCGCAGCCTGCTGTAAGGAATTTTCCACATTCAGATTGATGACGTCAGCCATATTCTCGAGCGTCTGGCCAGAACCCGCCTGGCAGCTATAATTCATTTTTGCTTCTTTGACTGTTCCGTCCTTAGCGAAACTGGTAAACTTCATATCCTGGCCGCCCACCTCAAATATGGTGTCAATCTCGGGGTTGCAATGCTTTACGCCGAGGGCATGACAGGTAATCTCGTCAGTTACTCTGTCTGTTAGCTCTATTCCTTTTTCCGCCAATTGCTCTGATTTCTTTTTGCTGACCAGAATCTTCTCGTACAGTTTTCTCGCAGAGCCGGTAGCGCCAACTCCCTTTACGATCACTTTTTCTCTGTGTCTGCTCAGGTACTTTAGAACACGCTTTAAGGATTCCTCGGGACTACCGTGAGTTTTGATGTAAAGTTTATCGAGGAGCTTGCCTGTTCTTAACTCAACCAAAGCCCCTTTTGTGGTCGTACTGCCCCCGTCTATCCCCAGCACGATCTCGGTTGTTTTGGGTATTTTTCCTTTTAAGGTAACGCTGCTTTCATTTACTTTTCCGAGACTTTCGTGAAGGGCGGGGGTGAACTGTCTTTTTTTCCTGCTGTATGCTGCAATTTTATCAAGCTGCTCGATACTAAAAACAACGCTATTGTTTTGCTCTATTCCTTTAACCGCTGCGCCTATGGCTGCTATGTTATGGTAGTGCCGCGGTCTTGTTATAACAATTCCAAGAAATTCTTCGAGGTTTTCTCTTACAAGATCGTTAGTCAGAACGCCCCCAGTTGCAATAGCACAGTCATAATTCTCGCAGGTTTTGAATTCTCTCGCTCCGAGAACATCGATTTTATAATTTCTCGCAACCGTTCTGAAAAGCCCTGCCAGATTATCTTCTCTCTTTGCGCCCTCATTTTGCTTGTGAATCAAGTCTGACTGGATAACGACGCCGCATCTTGCCAAAAATTCGCTCGGCTGTTTCGACTGCTCGGCCTCTTTTTGGGCCCTGTAAAACATCTCTTCCAGTCTTGTCTGTAATTTCTTTCTGTTCCTTATTCTGACATTTTCCTTTTGTTTTTCATCCTGTGCCGGAGCGATATCCTCAAGTTCAGGTTCTGGGACCTGGCCTTCAAACAGCCTTCTACACTGCTTCTCTATCAACGTTCCGGAGCCTCCACCGCATTTGGTTCCTGTTTTCCACTCTTGAATAATCTTTTTACCATTTATCTGTTTTAAGTTAAAAAAGTATGAGTCCTTTGCCCCTATATGGAAGATGTACTGTGCCTTAGGCTCTGACGTTTCTGCACCCTTCGGGATAGCGACGCTGTCGAACGTATATGTTATACCTTCCATAACCTTCGGGAAGGATTCAGCTCCGCTACCTGTAAAGGCTGTATTTTTTATTTTATCGCTGTCGAATTTCTCCTTTATGTCCCGCCAAGCCTGTCTTATCGCTTCGATAGGGTCGGCAAAGTGCATAATCGGTTTCGGAGAGTATATTGCTTCTTTATCTTTGGTGAGGACCGCATAATGCACAAAGCTGCTGCCAACATCAAAACCTACAAATAGAGCCGTCTCTGAACTACTAACCTTCTGTTTAGTCTGCTTGTCCATAATTTACCCTCTATCCCCTTATAAGATTCGCATCCCATGTTTTATGCTGTTTATATATTGTAAACTTTCGCACTTTTTGTAAGCATTTAAGCTGCCGCAGCTAATGCTTCGATTAAGAACTCGAAATTTTTGTTATGTACGAACTTTTTACCGAACATACATTTAATTCTAACCCGCCAAAGTACA